>WSSedA1B3DRAFT_1000067_pt1 | contig 27485 bp, 26 predicted proteins | sample WetSurSiteA1Bulk_FD_9468 | JGI IMG/M metagenome (IMG submission 9468)
TTTTTTAACCACTTGGCGAGTGTCGGGCGAGAAACGTTAAATATTCGACAGATACCTCTCATGCTCCGTCTCTCAAATACGCAGTCAATATCTGCTCTTTCTCTTCGTCGCTATGCCTTGCCTTTGGATTAACAACGCCTCTGCGCCCGCAACTCTTGCAGATATATGGTTGTTTCCCAAAAGCCTTGGACACGGCAAATCACCCTGCTTTCTTATTCGTTGATGGTGTCAGTTCTATCGGCAGTATTGAATTTCGCATGGACGATTGGGGCGTGGATGCGATTGACGGTAGTGGGTTAAACCTGTGATTCCTGTTTCTATGATACTTGACCCATCAGATGTCCGAACCACAGATTTGACCCATTACCGATTAAAGATACACACAGCGTGAACTTAACCCGCCTCAAAATCCAGCTTACACAGTTCTTTAGCTTTGTGTAAGCGTCCGTTTAGCAAGGCTTCTATTAGCTCTTCGATGCGGCGCATATAAACGTCGGTGTGTTCGTCGAACGCTTCAGGCAGGTGTTCGCGTTCTAGGCGTGATAAATGTCCATCGAAGGCGGCGGAGACACACAGTAAATCTAAAATAAAATAGCGTTCGGGTTCGGTGACTTCGTTAAGTAGGGTCAGAAAGTCTGCCCAATTGTCATATTCGCTGTTGTCTGCAACGGCGAAGGTTTCGCACAGTTTAATGAGTAGCACCAGCATATTGGGATGGTGGTTTTGTGATAATACCATCATGGTAGCGACGGCACGGATTGCGCCTTCTTTGGCTTTGGGTGATAGCTTGTCCATTAGCTCTGGCTGCATGATGTCATCGGCGATGTGGCGAGCCAGTCGATGACCGAATAGGCGTAGTCTGGCTTCTTTGGCAACTTTGTACATGACGAAGGCATCCCATATTCCCGTAACAGGGATAGCTACCCATTGAAAGCCTAACCGTGAACCGCCTTTACCAAACAAACGAACGAGAATAAATTTTATCAGTAGGCTACTTAATAGCACTTTGGCTTTGTATAACACGCCGACAAACAGTAATTTGGTTTTGGGAACGTGTTTGAGTGGGTCTATGCCGAGATAATGAATGACGGGATCAGGCACTTCTAAGGCGGCGCGTGCTAACATATTCGGCACGGCGTTGGTGTCGGCTAAGCTGTCGTCATGCGTGCCGTGATGCCCTGTTAAACAGGCAAGTCCGTGTACGGTTCGTAGCCCTAACCAAAATAATACCGTCATTTCTATGGCTAACATGACGAGGATAATGAAAGCGTAACTGCTGTAGTAGAGGAAATCACTCATGCGTCCAGCGTATTTCCATTCAAACCAAACACTGGCAACGGTGGTCAATGCGCCAATACTAAAGGCGATAATAGCCGCAAAGTTGGTCAGGCTCTCCGCTAACGAGGTCATGATTTCATCGGGCGGCAAGTCATCAATAGCTAGGGTTTCTAGCGTGTCTACACCCGTTTTTTTGGTTAGATGCTGATAATATTGAACGCCGATTTTCTCTAAAAAACCAGCAGGTTGGTCGCGTTGATAACTGGTTTTGTCGGTGGTTTCGGTGGGTTCTGACATGGTAGTTATTTGAGTGAATGCAATTTCAATAACAGGAATTAGCTATGCTAAAGCGTGTTGCTCCTGCGTTAATTTAATAGCAGTACATTACCGTTCACCTTTCAGCAAGTTCATGGTGAACGGTAATGCCTTTAAATACTGGCAAAAAAACCAACGCCTTCAATGCCAGCAATAGCGCAGCGTTCATCTTGTTCAGAACTGTCACCACTGATACCCACCGCGCCGATTAAATTATTGTCAGCATCACGAATCAGCACGCCACCTGGTGCAGGCATTATTTTTCCATCGGCAATGTTAATTAAGGCATTCATAAAATCGGGACGTTGTAAGGCAACACCCGCAAGACTTCTTGAAGACACGCCCATATTAACCGCACCCCATGCTTTAGCAGTGGCAATTTGTTGGCGTATCATGCTCGCGCCGTCTTCGCGTTGCAGGGCTTTTAAATGCCCTGCTTCATCTAATACCACCACAGTTAGCGGCGATAAATTTAGTTCGCGGGCTTTGCGAATGGCAGTTTCTATAATTTTATTGGCTTTTTCTAAAGTTAGTAAGGTCATGTATCTCTCTATTAGTTAAGTAACGGCAACAATTGTTGCCAGATTTTTTCGGCAATTATAGGTTGTGCTTGGGTATTAGGATGGAGTCCGTCAGATTGCATTAACTCAGCAGTCAAAGCAACATCTTCAAGTAAAAAAGGAATAGCAGGAACATTCATTTCTTTGGCTAATTGCGGGTAGACGTTATAAAACATATCAATGTAACGTTTGCCGTAATTGGGTGGAATTTTTATACCTAATAATAAAACTTTAGCATTAGCGTGTTGGGCGCGGCGTATAATTTCTGCTAGATTGCTTTTCATCAGTGCGGGTGATAAGCCGCGTAAGCCGTCATTACCACCGAGTTCTAGGATTAATACGCTGGGTTTATGCTGGCTTAGTTCTTGGTCAATACGCGCAAGACCACCTGAGCTGGTGTCTCCGCTGATGCTGGCGTTATGGATGATAAAATCAAGGTGGTTATCGTCGAGTTTTTTCTGTACTAACGCGACCCAACCTTGTGAAACTTCTATTCCGTGTCCTGCACTGATACTATCGCCTAATACGACTATCGACTTAGCCATTAACATCGGCGATATTAACGCCATCATTACTACACATAAAAACTTAACCATTATGCAATTCCAAATAGATCATTCATTGAACAATATTATAGTAGCAGAACGCCTAGGAAAGTCAGTGCCGACGGCGGATGGGATGCTACATATTCTGTCATCCTTAGATTTGATAATCAAATCGGGTGAAAGTATTGCGGTTGTGGGAGAATCAGGCTCGGGCAAATCGACGTTAATTGGTTTATTAGCTGGTTTAGATACGCCTAGTTCAGGGGCTGTTTTTATTGACGGTAAAAACTTAACAACCATGAATGAAGACGGCAGAGCGGCTATGCGTCACGCGCTGATTGGTTTTGTATTTCAGTCGTTTCAATTAATGCCTAGCTTGACGGCGTTAGAAAATGTGATGTTGCCGTTGGAATTAAGCGGCGATAAAAACGCTAAAACAGCAGCAATGGCGTTGCTTGAACGAGTGGGTTTAGCACATCGTTTAACGCATAGACCCAAGCAATTATCAGGCGGCGAACAACAACGTGTTGCTTTAGCACGAGCGTTTGTCACTAAACCCGCTATTTTATTTGCCGATGAGCCAACGGGGAATCTGGATAGTAAAACAGGAGCGCATATTATTGATTTGTTGTTTGAGCTGAATTCGGAGCATAAAACGACGTTAATTTTAGTGACGCATGATCATGCGTTGGCAGCGCGGTGTGGGCGGACGATTCGTTTGGAGGCTGGGGTTTTGTGTGATTAGTTTTAAATAACCCGTCATTGTTATAAAACAAAAAAGCCCGACTCTATCGGGCTTTTTTGTGATTAAAGACTAAAAAGACTAATCTGCTTGTCGTCTTAAAAACGCGGGAATATCGAGATAATCTAAATCACCTTTGGGTTGATTTAAAGTACGCCCTTCTCGGTTCTCTTGTCTGCTTTGACGTGTTGAGGTGGGTTTATCAAATTCATCGTAATTGATTGCACCCGTGTTAGTTTGCATGGATTTAACCGTGGCTTTTGCTTGTACAGGGGGTAAGCCCATACCTGTTGCAACGACGGTTACTTTTATTTCATCATCCAGGTTGGGATCAATCGCGGTGCCGATTTTGATGATGGCATCTTCGGAAGCAAATTCGTGGACGATATTGCCCACTTCGTTAAATTCGGCAATACCCATGTTAGCCGCTGAAATATTGACCAGAATGCCACGCGCACCTTGTAGGTTAATATCTTCTAATAACGGGCAGGCAATGGCTTTTTCAGCTGCTTCGCGGGCGCGATTTTCGCCTGATGCAGTACCTGTTCCCATGATTGCTGCGCCCATGCCCGACATAACAGTTCTTACGTCAGCAAAGTCAACGTTAATCATACCAGGGTGAACGATTAGTTCAGTAATGCCTTGTACTGCGTCTAGTAAGACATCGTTAGCGGCTCTAAATGCGTCCATTAAAGAGACGTTGTTGCCTAGCACGGGTAATAATTTTTGATTGGGGATGGTGATTAAAGAATCAACGTATTTTTCTAATTCAACAATACCGCGTTCTGCTACGCCTTGCTTCTTTTTACCTTCAAACAGGAACGGCTTAGTCACTACTGCAACGGTTAAGATACCCATTTCTTTGGCAATAGAGGCAATGACGGGAATCGCACCTGTACCTGTGCCGCCGCCCATGCCTGCGGTTAAAAAGACCATGTCCGCGCCCTCTAGTACTTCTTTAATGCGTTCTTTGTTTTCTTCAGCGGCTTGGCGACCGATTTCTGGGTTAGTACCTGCACCCAAACCCTTGGTGAGTTCAACGCCAAGTTGAATGATTGTACCGATATTTAATTTCCGTAATGCCTGTGCATCGGTATTTGCACAGATAAATTCAACTCCATCAATGCTACTATTAATCATGTGATTAACGGCGTTACCGCCACCACCGCCCACACCAATAACCTTGATGACGGCAGTCTCGCTGTATGTGTCTACTAATTCATATTTCATGTTACTGCCCCTCAGCTATACTATGCAAAGCCATATTAAAAATTACCATTAAACCAGTTTTTTATTTTTTCGAACCATCCAGAATTGTCGGCATCAATGCTGCTAGTTAAATTTTGATGGTCTTTTCCGTATATTAACAAGCCTACGCCTGTCGAGTGAATTGGATTTTTCACCACTTCAGTTAATCCTGTCACATTTTGTGGTCCACCCATTCTGACTGGCACATGAAAAATCTCTTCCGCCAAATCAATTAAGCCCATGACTTTTGAGCTACCACCCGTTAGGACGACACCTGCTGCAATTACGTCCTCAAAGCCACTGCGCCGTAATTCAGCTTGTACAAGTAACAACAATTCTTCGTAACGCGGTTCTACGATTTCTGCTAGATTTTGTACAGAAATTTTACGCGGTGATCTGTCGCCTATGCTTGGTACTTCAATAGTGCCATCCACATCGGCAAGTTGCGTTAATGCACAGGCGTATTTACGTTTAATTTCTTCCGCATTGACAGTGGGTGTCCGTAATGCCACTGCAATATCGTTGGTGACTTGATCGCCTGCCACAGGAATTATAGCTGTGTGTTTTATCGCACCATCGGCGAAAATAGCAATATCAGTAGTACCGCCACCAATATCAATTAAGCAAATCCCTAGCTCTTTTTCATCTTCGGTCAGTACTGCGTTACAGGAAGCCAACTGTTCTAGTACTAAGTCTTCCACTTCTAAACCGCAACGACGAATACATTTTATAATGTTTTGCGAGGCACTGACACTACCTGTCACCATGTGAACTTTGGCTTCTAAGCGTATGCCTGACATACCTATAGGGTCTTTTATACCACCTTGCAGGTCGATGATAAATTCTTGCGGCAGGATGTGTAAAATTTTTTGATCAGCAGGAATAGCAACCGCACGGGCAGAGTCTATAACGCGATCTATATCGTATTGGGACACTTCTTTGTCTTTAATGGCTACAATGCCGTGGGAATTAAGACTTCTAATGTGGCAACCTGCAATCCCTGCAAACACAGATTCAATCTGACAACCAGCCATGAGTTCAGCTTCTTCAATGGCTCGTTGTATGGATTGTACAGTGGATTCCAGATTAACAACGACTCCTTTTTTAAGACCGCGTGAAGGCGCAGAGCCTATACCTATTATTTCAAGATTACCCTCATTGGATAGCTCCCCAACAATAGCCGCGACTTTGGATGTTCCAATATCTAGCCCCACTATTAAATTACGCTCTGTTTTTTTCGCCATTTTATTTACTCTGTATTGCCTTTTTGTGTACTCGTTGTTGTACTTTGAGGAATCCCACTTGCAATCGCTTTCCAGTCAAATTCGGGGGTTCCTGCTTTCCATGACACGGCATAGCCATTAGGATACCTTAAATCAACCACTTCCATTGCATCAATCTGCTCTTGTTGTAACACTGTCAAGGTTTTTAAAAACCGCTGTAATTTTTTTAGTTGTTCATTACGTCCTAATAATATTTCTAATCCGTTAGCTAACTTGAGTTTCCATGCCCAACGATTATTGATATTAAACTCAACAAGTTCCAAAGACTGATCAGCTAAAACTGTTCTAACACCTTTCATAATTTCCAATACTTTACCATGTTGTTGGTCAGGACCTGTTAATACCAACAAATCTTCAAAAGGTTCTATACTTTTAGGCGTAAAAACCACACCCTGATCACTAATTAGGCTTTTTTCTCCCCAGCGCACAAAGGGCTTTCTTTCGTGTACTTTTATGTCAATGGCATCGGGCCACACACGTTTAACCGTGACCGACTCGACCCAAGGCAATGTCGAAACCGCCGCATGAATTGCTTGTACATCCGCATCAAAAAAACCTGTTTTTACCAGAGGCTCTAGTGTCGTTTTTACCTCATCCTTGCTTAGGTATTGAAAAACACCTTCAGTTCTTACATATTTAACAGGTAGTACTGTTCTTAAGCGCGTATCTATGGCATCTAACCCATATTGCCAAGCCAAGCCTGCACATAGCAATGTTACCAGCAAAAATCTTGCAGTCGTCACCGCTCTATCCTAAACTGGTTTCCAAAATTTTCCACACTAATGTTTCAAAATTAATGCCTGCTTGTTTGGCTGCCATCGGTACTAAACTGTGATCGGTCATACCAGGTACAGTATTGACTTCAATGAGCTGAGTCTGTCCTGAGTCATCAATAAATACATCCAATCTTGCCCACCCTTTCACACCAATAACGTCACAAGCTGTAATTGCTAACTGTTGTAATCGTTGCTCTTGCTCTGCTTCCAAGCCGCAAGGGCAATGATATTGGGTAGTCGTTGCTTGGTATTTGGCTTCATAATCATAAAACGCATTGGGTGTTTCCAAGCGAATCACAGGCAATGCTACGCCATTTAACACACCAACAGTATACTCTTTACCTGTCACCCATGCTTCTGCATAAACATCACACTGATAATCAGCGGCGATTCTCAACGCCTTAGCTAACTCATCACGATTACTGGCTTTGCTCATACCGATGCTAGAGCCTTCTTGCGCAGGTTTAACAATGACAGGAAAACCCAATTTTTCAATACACGCATCCACATCTGCTTCTGTCTTTAACAGAAACCACTTAGGCGTAACCAAACCGTAACCTTGCCAACACAATTTGGTTCTTAACTTATCCATTGCCAACGCCGATGCCAGCACACCGCTACCTGTGTAAGGAATGCCTAACACATCAAGTACAGCTTGCAACACACCGTCTTCACCGCCACGACCATGAATAATGTTAAACACTCTATCGACGTTAATATCTTGCAACGCATCAATCAGACTGCCTGTTACATCAACTGCAATCGCATTCACACCTTGTTGCTTTAGCGCGTTGTAAACTGCCGCGCCGCTACGCAAAGAAACATCTCTTTCTGCCGCTGTACCGCCCATTACGACGGCAACGCGTCCAAATTGTTCTGGTTTTTCAATCATGATTTATCTCACTCGCGTCACCCACCATGCACACTTCAGTCGATAATAGCACACCGTGTTGCTCCTTAACTCTCGCCTGTACATAGCTAATTAATTCTTCTATATTTGCTGCCGTTGCATTGCCTGTATTGACAATGAAATTAGCGTGTTTTTCAGACACACAAGCACCGCCAATGCAGTAACCTTTTAAGCCTGTTTGTTCTATTAAACGAGCAGCATAATCACCAGTTGGGTTTTTAAATACTGAACCACAACTGGGTTGATTAGTGGGCTGGGTTTGGTTACGTTTTTCCAATAAGCCTTTAATTTTTTGCTGGCTGTCGGTCGTGTCACCTTCGGACAGTTGCAACAGCGCACTTAAAAACCACTCGCCATCCGCGCCTTTGACAGACCGATAACTAACACTAAAATCTTGCGGTTGACGCACAATGATTTCACCTTGTGCATTTAACATATCCACTTGTTTAACTAGCGACCATGTTTCACCACCAAACGCACCCGCATTCATTTTTAACGCGCCGCCCATTGTGCCAGGAATACCTGCTAGAAATTCTGCACCGACTAAGCCTTGTTCTGCACAAAATCGCGCAACATGGGCGCACGGTACACCTGCTTCCACATAAACTAAACCGTCCTCGGTACGGTACATGGCTTTTAGCCGTCCTTTAGTATTAATCACCGTACCGCGTATACCGCCGTCTCTAATTAATAGATTAGACCCCAAACCCATCCAAAACAACGGTTCAGTTGCCGATAACTGTCTGACAAATTCAACCAAATCAGCGCGATCAGCGGGAATATATAAATGATCCGCGTAGCCACCAACGCGCCAACTGGTATATTTCGCCAGTTTTTCATGGCTTAATAACTGTCCTTTCATTAACTAGCCAACGCCTCAGTTAACAGCTGCGGTAACTGACTAGCAATCTGTCCGACATTACCCGCACCCATCGTTAAAATCACATCATCAGCTTTAACCACACTGGCTAAAATACTGGGTAATTCCTGCCAGTTTTCCACAAATATCGGTTCAACTTGTCCACGCAAACGAATGGCACGACTTAACGCACGCCCATCCGCACCTGCAATCGGAGCTTCACCTGCTGAATAGACTTCCATTAGAATCAGCACTGCCACACCCGATAAAACATGAACAAAATCTTCAAATAAATCACGGGTGCGAGTATAACGGTGCGGTTGAAAAACAACTACCGAACGTCTATCAGGCCACGCTTGCTTCAACGCTTCTAAGGTAGCCGCACATTCACGCGGATGATGCCCATAATCATCAACTAAGGTGAGTTTGCCATCACCAATAGCGACATCACCTTGTAATTGAAACCGTCGTCCGACACCTTTAAACGCGCTTAGGCTTTTAATGATGGTAGCATCAGTCACTGCTAGTTTACTGGCTACCGCAATCGCGGCGAGTGAATTGAGCATATTGTGCCAACCAGGCATATTGAGCGTCACTTGCAAAGGGGCATAATCGCCTTTGCGTAACACCGTAAAATGCGTGTGCATTCCTTGTTGTTGAATATTAATTGCTCGCACATCCGCGTCTTCATGCACGCCATAAGTTACGACAGGTTTAGAAATGTGCGGCAAAATATCGCGCACGCCTTCATCATCTAAACACAACACGGCTAAGCCATAAAAAGGCAAATGGTGTAAAAATTCAATAAAGGTATCTTTTAAGCGTTGATAACTGCCCTGATACGTTTCCATGTGATCTTGGTCAATATTGGTGACGATTGCCATCATCGGCTGCAAATATAAAAATGACGCATCACTTTCATCGGCTTCAGCCACCAGATAATGTCCTAAACCCAGTTTGGCATTTGTTCCTGCACTGTTTAAACGTCCACCGATAACAAACGTGGGGTCAAGTCCGCCTTCGGCAAGAATACTGGCAGTTAAACTGGTGGTGGTGGTTTTGCCATGCGTGCCTGCCACTGCAATACCAAATCGAAAACGCATGAGTTCAGCCAGCATTTCTGCACGCGGAATCACGGGAATCCGTTGGCGATAGGCTTCATCAATTTCTTCATTGCTACGGTCTATTGCCGTGGATGCGACGACCACATCCACTTGATTGATGTTTTCGCGTTTATGCCCTATGACAATATTGATGCCTAACTCAGCCAAACGTTGGGTAACGGTACTTTCTTTAATATCTGACCCTGAAACTTTATAACCTAGGTTGGATAACACCTCAGCAATACCGCTCATGCCCGTTCCGCCAATACCGACAAAATGAATACGTTCGATATTGCCTAATTGTTGCACTAGCGTTTTAATGTGTGACACATTCATAGTGTAGCCTCCGTGATACAGTAATTGGCAACCTCTTCCGTTGCATTCAAGCGAGCGCATTGCTTTGCTGCGCGACTCATGTTGTCCAATTGGTTTAGCATGAGGCTTATTTGCTCAGCCAGCGTTTTAGCATTCAAATCTTTTTGCATCAGTAATATGCCTGCATTTGCATCGGTTAAATAGTTGACATTTGCCGTTTGATGATCATCAATTGCACTGGGTAATGGGACAAAAATGGCAGGAATACCCACAGCCGCAACTTCGCTGACTGTCATCGCTCCCGCGCGACAAATCAGTATATTCGCCCACTGATACGCTGTTACCATATCATTAATAAATGCCGTCGCCTCGGCATCAATAGCTAATGTTTGGTAACGGCTTGCCACTTGCGCCTGCATTGCCGCGCCTGTTTGATGTTTTATTCGCACAGTGGGCGCATTCATTTGATTGCACAAATGGGCAATGGCTTCAGGCACGACTTCATTCAATATCTGCGCACCTTGACTACCGCCGATTATCAATATTTTTATGCACTGCCCGACAGGTTCACGTTCATGAAGCTGGGCTAAAAATTGTTTTCTCAGTGGATTGCCTGTACAGACTGCACCAACTGATTTTTTAAAGCTATTAGGAAAGGCTTCTAATACGCGGTTGGCGAGTTTTGCTAATAAACGATTAGTTGTACCAACAATACGGTTCTGCTCGTGTATCACTAATGGAATACCCAAGAGCTTTGCCATTACCCCCCCTGGTCCTGCAACAAACCCCCCCATACCTAATACGACATCGGGTTTACGTTGCCGCAAGACTTTTGCCGCTTGCACACAGGCTTTAAACAGCCCAAACACAGCGGTGACTTTTGATAACACACCTTTGCCGCGTATGCCCGACACCGAAATGATGTCAATAGCAATACCGTTTTCAGGAATCACACGGCTTTCCAAGCCTTTCTCTGTGCCTAACCAGCTTACTTGCCAACCTTTTTCCAATAATGATTGCGCAACGGCTAACGCAGGAAAGACATGACCGCCTGTGCCGCCTGCCATAATAACGATACGTTTAGCCATATTGAACCCTTACGCCTTTACCTTTATTCAATGAAGTCGCATTGATTTCAGCAATCTCACTATGGACACGAAATAATAGCGCGACTGCACAACACATAATCATCATACTACCACCACCATAGCTTATTAATGGCAAAGTCAGTCCTTTGGTAGGTAATAATCCCATATTAACACCCATGTTGACGAATGATTGAAAGCCAAACCATATACCCAGCCCATAAGCGACAAAAGCAGAAAAGCGTTGCCCTGCTTGTTCGGCTGCTACGCCTACTGCAAAGGTGCGCCAGACCAATAACGCAAACAGACCGATAACAGTGACTACGCCTAATAAGCCTAATTCTTCCGCTATCACGGAAAAAATAAAATCGGTATGCGCTTCAGGTAAATAAAATAATTTTTGTACGCCGCTACCTAAACCGACTCCTAACCATTCACCACGTCCAAAGGAAATTAAAGCTTGCGTGAGCTGAAAGCCCGTATCTAATGGATCAGCCCAAGGGTCCATAAAACTAGTGACACGCTTGAGTCGATACGGTGAAAAATACACCAATAACATCACTAATACTGCCACCGAACCTAACAAGACAATAAACTGTGATAATCGCGCGCCCGCTAAAAACATAATGCCCATCGCAATCATCAAAATAACCACCGATGAGCCAAAGTCAGGTTCTAAGAGCAGTAACACACACGCCATTGAGAACAGTATTAATGGATTAAGCAAGCCAAAAGCGGATTCTTGTACGGTCTGTTGATGGCGTGTCACATAGCCTGCCATATAAATGACCGAAAAAAACTTAATGACTTCGGAGACTTGTATTCTTATTCCTGCTATAGACAGCCAACGTATACTGCCATTTACTTTGATACCTAATCCTGGTATTAACACAAGAATCAATAACACCAGCCCGACGATAAATAACCATGCCCCCCATTTTTCCCACATTCGTAGCGGCGTTGCAGCAATAAAAAGACCTAATATCAAACCCAGTCCCATGTGCATTAATTGCCTAATGGGATAGTAAAATTCACTACCTGTTACTTTTACACCCAAATGTAATGAAGCGGAGGCAACCATCACAAAACCGATTAGCAACAGACTCGAACAGGCAAACACCAGTAAGGGGTCAAAATGAAAGCGTCCGTCTAACGACGTTTTGATTCGTTTACTCACGCCACTAATGCCAGTACCGCTTGTGCGAACTGGTTGCCCCTGTCCTGATAGTTTTTATATTGGTCAAGACTCGCACAGGCAGGCGACAACAACACACTGTCACCCCCACTGGCAAGGCTTGCCGCTATTTGTACGGCCTGTACCATGTTGTCAGCACGATGAACAGGTACACAACCTGCCAATGCTTGCTCTATTAAATTTGCATCTTTACCCATTAACACAACGCCTTTGGCTTTTTCTTTAACAACAGGCGTTAATTCAGTCATGTCCGCGCCTTTCGCATCACCGCCTGCAATCAGGATGACTTTATCATCATACCCCTCTAAAGCCGCAACACACGCGCCAATATTGGTGGCTTTGGAATCATTAACCCATGTTACACCGTTCACGTCTGCCACTTTCTGCATTCTGTGATCCAAGCCTTTAAAGGTTTTTAACGCAGAACACATAGCGGGTATATCCAAACCGACTGCCACACCTAACGCTAAAGCGGCTAAGGCATTAGCAGCATTATGTCTGCCCTCTAGTGGTAAATCCGCTAATGGCATCAGCAGTGATTGTTGATACATCAAATATTCTGTTTCGCCTTGATAAGCCAGATAAAAATCTGCTTCGCCTTTAATTGAAAAGGATAATACCTTGCGAGCCACTTCTCTCATAGCATTCACTAAGGCATCATCGGCATTAATGACTATCACGCCATCGCCATGATAAACGCGCTGTTTCTCCCCAGCATATTCGACAATATCAGCGTGTCTATCTAAATGATCGGCACTGACATTCAGCACGGTAGCGGCGGCGGCGTTTAATACCGACGTGCGTTCTAACTGAAAACTGGAGAGTTCTAAAACGTACAGCTCTGTATTGGGTGCTAATAAATCTAAAGCGGGTGTACCTAAATTACCACCAACTCCGACCTGTTTACCAGATGCTTTCGCCATCTCGCCTAACATGGTAGTCACAGTGCTTTTGCCATTAGACCCTGTAATAGCCACTATCGGCACATTGACAGAACAGGCTAATAAATCAATATCACTGACTATTTTCGCGCCATTAGCCATCGCTTTGACAATGGATTGTTCATGCAGTGACACCCCTGGGCTAACGATTAAGTGCGTTGCCACCTTAAATGCCGCTTCATCAAAACCACCTGTAAAGACAGGAATATCTGGCGTTTGTTGAAAAAATTCATCGTTTAACGGTGGTTTATCACGACTATCAATCATCGCAAATACAAACCCCAACGAATGTAAAAAACGCGCTACTGAAATACCCGTAATACCTAGCCCAACTACCAAAATCTTGGCATTTTTTGGGTCTAAAGCGAAGTGTCTTTTTAATGATTCGATAATGGCTACTTTATCCATTGCTTATCTCAATTTTAGAGTGGCTAAACCAATCAACACCAAAATAACGGTAATAATCCAAAACCGTACAATCACACGCGGCTCAGGCCAGCCTTTTAATTCAAAATGATGGTGAATAGGAGCCATGCGAAACACACGTTTACCTGTCAATTTAAATGAAGCAACTTGTATCATGACTGACAGCGTTTCCATCACAAACACGCCGCCCATAATAACCAACACAATTTCTTGTCTTACTAATACCGCCAATACACCTAATGCCGCACCCAGTGCTAACGCACCCACATCACCCATAAATACCATTGCAGGGTAGGCGTTAAACCATAAAAACCCCAAACCTGCCCCCACTAAAGCGGCACAAAATACGATGAGTTCACCCGAATTCGGTAGATAGGGAATCGCTAAATAATCTGAAAAACTGACATGACCTGATAAATACGCAAAAATACCTAAACCTGCCGCGACCATTGTGGTTGGCATAATAGCCAAGCCATCCAAACCGTCAGTTAAATTGACCGCATTACTGGTGCCAACAATAACAAAATACGTCAAAACGATGTATGTCCAACCCATATCCAACATGACATCTTTGAAAAATGGAATGATAAATTGTGTTTCTGCGGGTAATACTGCTGTTTTATACAAAAAAATTGCCGCTGTTAAACCGATGACTGATTGCCAGAAATATTTCGCTTTCGCCGATAAGCCATCACTGTTGCGTTTAACCACTTTGCGATAGTCATCAATAAAACCTACAATCCCATAGCTCATTGTGACCAACAAAATCACCCAAATATAGCGATTACCCAAATCTGCCCACAACAAGGTACTAATAGCAATCGCTATCAGAATTAAGGTACCGCCCATTGTTGGCGTACCCGATTTCTCATAATGTGATTGAGGACCCAACTCACGGATACTCTGCCCGATTTTATTACTGCTTAACTTTCTAATCATCACAGGACCAATAATAAAGGCAATGGTCAATGATGTTAATGCACCAAGAATGGCCCGAAAAGTCAGGTAATGAAAAACCCTGAAACTACTATCGAAGCTCATTAAATATTCTGAAAAATAAAGTAACATTGTTTAAATCCTAAAATTCTCAACCAAAGCGGCTGTCACATTTTCCATACGTCGCGCTCGTGAACCTTTAATTAACAGGGTTTCATCACCTTTCAGCTCCTGTTTTAATGTTTCAATCAACTCTTCTTGTGTGTCAAAAAAAGTCGCGCCCTCACCAAAAACTTGTACAGTATGCCGTGCATCTTCGCCCACTGCTAACAAACGTACCACGCCACTGGCTTTTATAAACTTACCCATTTCTGTGTGTATATTGACACTTTCCTCGCCTAATTCACCAAACGCGCCCAAAACCAACCAAGGTTTACCCGTACAACTTGCCAACACAGCTAACCCTGCTTTGAGTGAGACGGCATTAGCATTATAACTATCATCAATCACAATATTACCGAAACGACTGACTAAGGGTTGCAAACGACCTGTGACAGGTTTTACCTTTTCCAAGCCTTGTTTAATTTGTTCAAGGTCGATGCCCAAGGCAATACACGCTGCCGCTGCGGCTAAGGCATTAACGACATTGTGCTGACCTGCAAGTTTTAACTGAATGGTGATGGCTTGTTGTTTGTGTAATAAATCAAAACGCGTTATGAATTCATTGTTCACAATCGCTGTGTTAATCTCTTTGGCAGTTACATCAGCATCAGCACTCAAGCCAAAGGAAATGATTTTTCTATTTCCTGCAACACCACGCCAATAGTCAAAATAATCATCATCACGGTTTAACACGCCTACGCCGTCCGCTTTCAGAGTTTCAATGATTTCACCTTTGGCTTTAGCAACGCCCTCAAGACTACCAAACCCTTCAATATGTGCCGCACCTGCATTATTAAGTACAACCACATCAGCCGCCGCATAGGTACTACTGTAGGCAATTTCTTTGGCATGATTCGCGCCCATTTCAATCACTGCGTAACGGTGTTGTTCATCGAGGCGTAATAAGGTTAACGGCACACCGATGTCGTTATTCAGATTACCTTGGGTAAATAACACTTCGTGATTAACTGCCAAGATTGCCGCTAGCATTTCTTTAACCGTGGTTTTGCCGTTACTGCCTGTCACACCGACGACTGATACTGCTAGTTTTTTACGCCACGCGCCAGCCAGTTGGGCTAAAGCAAGTTTTGTATCCTCGACCACGATATGCGGCAACGTAGTCTGCACGCCTTGATGGACAATTGCGGCGATAGCTCCTGCTTGCTGAGCTTGCTCAACAAACTCATTACCGTCAAAGTTCTTACCTTTGATGGCTATATACAGCTGTTCAGGCTTGATGGTACGGGTATCAATATTGACCGATGAAAAGCTAGCATCTTCGCCAACTAACTTACCTTGTATAATCTTTGCGCACTCGCTCAGTTTCATTTCCATTATTCAACTCTTGTTTTCAACGCATTCAGTACACAAGCACTGTCACTAAAAGGGAATGTTTTGCCATTGATTTCTTGATAGTCTTCATGACCTTTACCTGCAATCACAATACAATCACCCACTTTAGCTTGGCTGATGGCACTGTGTATGGCTTGTTCTCGGTTTTGCATGACTGTTATTTTATGGCTGTCTTTACAACCTGCCAAAATGGCAGTTACGATGTCTAAGCCGTTTTCAAAACGTGGATTATCATCGGTAATAATAATGTGATCCGCCCACTGCTCAGCGCACGCCCCCATTTGCGAACGTTTGCCTGTGTCTCGATTACCTCCACACCCAAACACCACCCACAAATCCTGTGTACAGTGTTTTCTGACACTGCCTAACACCTTATCCAAAGCATCGGGGGTATGAGCATAATCAACAAAAATCAGTGGCTGTTTATCACCGCCAAAGCGTTCCATGCGTCCTGTCACAGGTTGTAGGTGTGCTAATTTTTTAGTTGCGTCATTTAATGATATTCCCAATGCCAACATCACCGCCAATACGCATAATACATTCTCAACATTAAAATCACCGTACAGCGGAATGGTTACGCGCTGACTTTCACCACGCCAATGCGCATCAAACTCAATGCCTGTCGTGTTGTTAACAATATGTTCGGCTGTGACTTGTTCATCAATATTACTCATTTGCACTGAATGAGTGGCATGAGTCACGCCCCATATTTTCACGGTTGTAGGAACGGCTGCCAGAATTTGTTCGCTATAGGCATCATCTAAATTAACCACAACAAAAGCCAAATCAGGCGTTTGTAATAACGCTAATTTAGCTTGTAGGTAGTTTTCCATGGAGCCGTGGTAATCTAAATGATCGCGGCTGATATTGGTAAATACTGCACCTTTAAAATGAACGCCATTCACCCTGCCCTGCTCTAAACCATGTGAGGACACTTCCATTGCCACAGCTTGTTTATTTGCCGCTAATAAGTTTGCCAGTATGCGTTGCACTGCTAGTGCATCGGGTGTGGTATTCAGGGTTTTATTAAGATTACCCCACTCACCCCAGCCCAGTGTGCCAATAATGCCGCAAGCATTCAATGCCTGACTTAAAAACTGACTGCATGAGGTTTTACCATTCGTGCCTGTAATGCCGATAACGCTCATAAACTGAGAAGGATCGCCATAGAATCGTGCGGCAATATTGCCTAACGCCCAACCTAAATTGTCTACTGCAATCATTGCTATGTTGCTTTGCAAAGTCTCTGCTAACTGCTTACCACCACCCGCAGGATCAAAAATAATCGCACACGCTCCCTGAGTAATCGCTTGCCCTGCATGACTTAAACCGTGTTGTTTAGAACCTGCCAAGGCAATAAATACATTGCCAGCAACCACAGCGCGACTATCCAAAGTTAAACCCGTAATAACTAATTCACACACTGCGTTCAAATCGGTTGAGGTAAGTGGAACTAATCCCACTAATAAATCGTTCAGTTTCATAAAAGCCGCTTTATTGAGTTTGCCGTGTCAGTAAAATAGGCATGGTTGTTTCTTGATCGGGTGCAACATTGAGCAAACGCAACGCGCCAGTCATGACTTTGGAAAACACAGGGGCTGAAACCAGACCACCATAATATTGACCTGATGACGGTTCATCAATCATCACAACAATAATTAAGCGCGGATCAGTGGCAGGAGCCATGCCTGCAAACACCGCAAAATAACTGTTACTGGTATAACCGTGCGCACCACTAGCTTTTTTTACCGTGCCTGTTTTGCCTGCCACAGTATAGCCATCCACTCTGGCTTCATAGGCTGTGCCATCTTTCATAATCACATTTTCTAGCATGGAGCGAATAGTTTTAGCCGTTTTGGCAGAAAATACCCGCTGTGCTTTATCATCTTCATCACGTTTAAGCAAACTGACTGAATGCAGTATGCCATCATCGGCTAACGCGGTATACGCTCTTGCTAACTGTACAGCGGAAACGCTTAAGCCATAACCAAACGACATAACCGCACGATCAAAATCATGCCATTTTTTATAATCTAGCATCCGTCCGCTGGCTTCACCTTCAAAGCCCGCCTCTGCCGAACTGCCAAATCCGAGTTTTTTATATACGCCCCAAAAATATTTCGGTGGCATTTTAAGTGCCATCATGCTCACGCCAATATTGCTGGATTTTTTTAGAACGTGCATTAAATCCAATGAGCCGTAGTTATGCACATCTTTAACGACATTTTTACCGATTTGAAAACTGCCATTAGTGTTAAAAACCGTATTAGGTGTGACATAACCGCCCTCTAAAGCCGCTGCGGCGACAAATGGTTTAACCGTTGAACCTGGTTCAAATATGTCAGTTAAGGCTCGATTACGGTACAAATTTTCTTTTAAACTTTTGCGTACATTAGGATTAAATGTGGGCTGATTAACGGCGGCTAAGATTTCGCCATTTTTAGCATCCAATACTACTAACGTACCTGATTTGGCGCGGTTTTCATTAACGGCTGATTGTAGTTCCCTATAGGCTAAGTATTGAATACGCTGGTCGATGCTTAACTCGATGTTTTTTCCAGACACTGGCTCTTTTATATTTTCAACATCTTCAATAATGCGCCGTAACCCGTCTCGAATAACGCGCTTGCTACCTGCTGTGCCTTTCAATAACTTTTCATAACCTGCTTCCATGCCTTCTTGACCGACATCATCCAAATCGGTAAAACCAATTAAATGTGCCGCAACACCGCCTGTCGGATAGAAGCGTTTAAATTCACGATCAAAATAAACGCCAATCAATTTTAAGGCTTTTACTTGCTCACTGAGGTCTGGATTAATTTGACGGGCTATGTAAGCAAATTGTCTATGCGAATCATCATTCAACATATCCAGCACTTTGCCCTTAGGTAAACCAAGCAACCTCTCCATTTCAGCGACTTTCAGCAGTTTTTGCTTTCTGTACTCGCTCAGTACATGAGCCTTTTGTTCATCCGTTAATGGCACACCTGGCTGGCTGGCTTTGAGTTGCTTTTCCAATTGCTTAAGCTGGTTTTTATCATCCATTTTAAGCTCACGCGGATTGACTGAGATAGATTCGACAGGCGTACTGATCGCTAATGGCGCACCGCTTCTATCCTTAATCATGCCTCTATACGCGGAGACAGGCTCGTCATCGACGAGCCGCATATCGCCTTGATCTTTGAGAAATTGCTTATTCAGTACTTGTAAATCAACGGCACGACCCACCAGCACCACCATACAAGTCATCATAAAGATAACTAGCACTTTTCGCCGACCAGAAAAGTCGCCTGTTGGCTTTCTTGCTTCGCTAATTTTGCCTCGAAAATCTAACATTTACGGTTTTATATAAATAGTTTTTTCGTGTATCGGCAGAACCAATTTTAATTTTTCGCGTGCGACCAACTCAACGCGATTTTGTTCAGCGAATGTCGTTAACTCCAATTGGGTCTGCCCCCATTCAACTTCGCGCTGATCCAATTCCCTTTCCTGTTTTTGAATGTCTATAAAAATAAGCCGCGAGTAGTATTTGCTATAAATAACAGCCAATGCCGTTATTAACAGCACCGCGCTTAATACAGCTACCAGTCGATTAGTCACCATTACACTCTCTCCGCAACTCGCATGACCGCACTGCGTGATCTAGGATTTTGAGCGACTTCCTGCTGGTCAGCAGTTAGGGCTTTGCCTATTTTTTTCAATAAACCTTTAGGCATATCTGCTTCTTTAATAGGTAATCTACTTGGATTATATTTCGCCCCTGATTCATCCTTAATAAAGCGTTTGACGATTCTATCTTCTAAAGAATGAAATGAAATCACCACTAATCGACCTTCTGCTTTTAAAACATGGGTCGCCTGTTGCAAAACATCCTTTAATTCATGCAACTCTCTATTAATTTCAATGCGAATGGCTTGAAAGGTACGCGTAGCAGGATGCTTATGTTTCTCGCGTAAGGGAATTGCATTCTCACATAGCTGAGCTAATTGCCGAGTCGTGGTAATAGGCGTATCAACTCTTGTTTCGACAACTGCTTTAGCGATACGGCGAGCAAACTTTTCTTCGCCATACTCAAACAAAACATTGACTAACTGTTTCTCATCAACACTCGCCAACCATTGTTCAGCCGAAACCCCTGCCAAACCATCCATACGCATATCCAAAGGACCATCGCGCAAAAAACTAAAGCCTCGATCTGGATTATCGAGTTGCGGTGAAGACACGCCCAAATCTATTAAAATACCGTCTATTTTGCCCAACAAACCTTCGCTTGCCACGGTAGTTTCCAATTCAGAAAAGCAACAATGCTTTAAAGTAAAACGTTTATCCTGACGCAAAGCGTGTGCATACTCAGAGTTAATCGCGTCCCAATCACGGTCAAACGCCAGCAATCGCCCGTTTTCGCCCAACAGGTTTAAAATGCCCTGACTGTGTCCACCGCGCCCAAAGGTACAATCCAGATAAACACCGTCTTTTTTGATTACCAACTGTTGCAATGCTTCTGCAAACATAACGGGTAAATGTTCCACTAACAAATCTCCCGTATTAAAAAGATAAAGAGGTTATTCTTCATGACTCTGATGGTCATTACACTGTACGTTGGCTGGTCATAGACCATTTTGCACATTTTTAAAGCCAAATGCACCACAAACAGGCACTATAAATTCCAAACAGTGCATAGTCAAGGATGAATTCATTTATAATCTTTCTTTTTTGACAATGACTTACGTCATGCTTAGCGACAAATTAAAACAAATAATCTATGACATCAAAAAGTAGGTACTGTAATTAAGGTAATACCCCAAAATACATGGCTTTTTAGTCGCTATTAACAACGGGTTAGTTTAATTCATGACACTATAGCCTAGCTTTTTTAGCTGGCTATACCAAACGAAGTCAAAAAATAAAGTAAAATACGCGGTTTTACAAAATTTCACTTAGTAAATTCCAAAGGTAGACATGAAAACTTATAAAATCGCAGTATTGGCTGGTGACGGCATCGGTCCTGAAATTACCGCCGAAGCTATTAAAGTCCTGAAAGTTATTGAAGAGCGCAACGATGTTAAATTTGAATTAATGCCCGCTGCCTTTGGTGCATGTGCATATTTTGAATTTGGCGACGCGTTTCCTCAATCCACCATTGATATTTGCGACGCTGCCGATGCTATTTTGAAAGGTCCAATCGGTTTAAGTCATGAAGAATCCAAACAAATCCCCATCGACAAACAACCTGAACGTGGCGCGTTATTACCTATGCGTCGCCGTTATAATACCTACGCCAATTTCAGACCCGTCTCATTACCCAAAGCCTTAGCGCATTTTTCACCGTTAAAACCTGAAATAATCGGTGAAGGCATTGATATTATTATGGTCAGAGAATTAGTCGGCGGCTTATATTTTGGCAACAAAGAAATGGGTGTAAATGAACAAGGTTTGCGTTATGTCAAAGAAACCTTGGAATATGACGAAAACCAAATTCGCCGCATTCTGCATGAGGCTTTTAAACTGGCGCAAAAACGCAAAAAAACTCTGCACAATATTCACAAAAGCAACGTCTTAAAATCCAGCGTGTTATGGAATGAGATTTTAGATGAAGTGGCAAAAGAATACCCCGATGTCACCGTCTATCAACAATTAGTCGATTCTGCTGCCACCAACTTATGCCTGAAACCGACACAATTTAACGTGATGGTCATGGAAAATATGTTCGGCGATATTTTAAGCGACCAAGGCGGCGGAATTTTAGGTTCACTAGGCTTAATGCCATCGGCGTGTATTGGTCCAGATAAAGCCTATTACGAACCTTCACACGGCTCCGCGCCTGATATTGCTGGCAAAAACATTGCCAATCCTTATTCTATGATTGGTTCAGTTGCCATGATGCTAGAAAATAGTTTTGACATGGAAGCAGAAGCCAAAAATGTTTGGGCAGCCATGCAAGCCGTATTCGCCGACGGCTATTCAACCGCTGATTTATCCAAACCCGACAGCGGCGTTAAGATGATAAGCACGGTTGAATTTGGTGATAAAGTGGTTGAAAAATTGAGAGCTATGCCGAAAGTGGCTTGATTAAGCCACATTGTTCTCACGTTCCAACGCATGACTAGGATAGGCGTGCCTCAGTCTATCCTATGCACTTAAATTATAAGATATTGAAGAATTGAAACTAATGGAACCTATAAAAGTTATTCACATTTCCGATCTCCACATCTCTGATGATCTGTCTCATGGGGATAAGTGGTACGACATTCCAGGTCGACATGGTCATAATGTTAAAGCATTTCTTGCTTTGGATGCTTTTCTCAAAACAACCGAATGGGATTTGCTTCTGATTACTGGGGACGTATCCAGAATTGGAGAAAGTGATAGCTTTGTCTGGGTTAAAGATTGGCTCGAGGGTAATTATACTATAGGAAATTTTACAGTTGGTCTTAATCTTTCCAAGTCAACTGTACGCAAGTACTTAATAGTTCCAGGCAATCATGATCGTTTTGGCGGAAATATTTGGCAGGGTAGTCTTAACCTTTACAATAAAGAGTTCCCCGAAGTTAAAGCTGGCAGTGTGGAAAGCTTGACCATTCGTGGATGCAAAGTGAATATTCATTTGTTTGACAGCACCACATCTGATGGTGGTTTTGCAGGTGGAAAAATTGAACAGAATGCACTTGTTCCAAAGGCACTAAAAGACACCGAGATTGATATAGCACTTCTACATCACCCCTTTCTACATCTGCCAGAGCATCCACGCGAAACTGCAAAGGATCTTAAAAACTCAGCAGATGTTGCAGCGTATATGTTATACACTGGATTTGATGCAATTTTTTTTGGTCACACTCATAAGAGATATATTGAACAAAAAAGCGTTAAAAAATTAAGTAGATGTCTGCCTGACAAAAGGCAACAGTCAAGCTCTGATCTTAGACGCGCGCCAAAGGTTATTCTTCAAATGATGGAAAACAATACCAAAATTGTTAATGTGCCGTACCGACGTACGGCGACTAAGAAAGGTCAGCTACCGACACGCAAGAGTTACTTTGACTATCTATTTTTCTTGATGCAAGGATACGAACTTGACGATCCGTCAAATTACCAATACATCCGTGAGTTCTATGATCAAATAAATAACGTTCCATCAGACATTCGCATACAGGATATGGTAAACCGAGCAAAGCAAAAAGAAATCCTTATTTCTCTCGCACCAAGTGCATGTCAAGCCAAAAATACATATTGTGGATTTAACATCGTTACATTTCGTGGCTTTTCTAACGGTCAACTTGATACTTCATGGAATTTAGTTGATTTTAACGGCAGTAATTTTCAAATTTTGCCATAAGATAAAACAAGCTTGTAGCTCGAGCCGCGTAAGTTAAGGGGAGCTTGCGAACCCCAACAAAAATCATCACATTGTATAAATGTTGTGGGTTCGTACCTCGCCCCAACCTACAAACCATTCAAAACCCTATGCCCCCCAATTCTTACCTCGATATATCCATCTCCGCACAACAACTGTCCATCATTGAAAACGGACACACGCTAAAAACCTATCCTATTTCCACCGCTAAAAATGGTGCGGGTGAGTTGATGGGTAGCGGTTGTACGCCTAGAGGTTGGCATTGCATACGCGCGAAAATTGGTGATGGACTACCGTTATATAGCGTATTTAAAGCACGGCGATGGACGGGGGAAATTTACAGTCCTGAACTTGCTGCGCACTATCCAGAACGTGATTGGATTTTAACGCGCATTCTTTGGTTAGGCGGTTTGGAGCCGCATAAAAATCGTTACGGTCAGGTGGATACGACGTGGCGATATATTTATGTGCATGGTTGTCCCGATGAGTTAATGAATGGGCAAGCTGATTCGCACGGTTGTATTCGCTTAGGCAATGACGATATGCTGGATTTATTTAATCGCGTTACAGTAGGAATGAGAGTTTTTAGTCATGAATAAAACCCGTATGGTGTTGGGTGTGGAATATGATGGCAGTGGTTTTTATGGTTGGCAGTGGCAAACTCAACACCGCAATATTCAACAGGTGTTAGAGCAAGCGTTGAGTAAAATAGCTAATCATGCTGTTACCGTGCAGTGTGCAGGGCGTACCGATACAGGCGTACACGCGCTGGAACAGGTGGTGCATTTTGACACCACCACGACACGCCCGCTTCGTGCATGGCTAATGGGCGGCAATAGTCAGTTGCCCAGTGATGTGCGGATTACTTGGGTACAAGATGCGGTCGGTGATTTTCATGCCCGTTACAGTGCGATTGCACGTTTTTATCGTTATGTCATTTTGAATCGTCCGATTAAATCGGCGTTGTTGCGCGAGCAAGTGACGTGGCATTCCGCGCCCTTGGATGCCGATAAAATGCACCACGCCGCACAAGCTCTGATTGGTCAACATGACTTTTCCTCGTTTCGAGCGCAAGGTTGTCAGTCTAAAAGTCCGTGGCGGCGGATGTATTTTATTGATGTCTATCGAGATGACGATAAAGTAATTATAGATATTGCGGCGAATGCGTTTTTGCATCACATGGTACGCAATATTGCAGGCGTGTTAATGGCGATAGGGTCAGGTAAACAGTCTGCTGAATGGACACAAGAACTTCTACATGTTAAAAGTCGTCAACTCGGTGGTGTCACCGCACCACCCGATGGTTTATATTTGGGGTCGGTGTATTATCCCGAACGCTATGGTATCGCTAAACATCCTGTCTTTAATAAATTGCCAGACGATGCACGGCGGTTTGATTGAATATTTATTAACTTTAAGGTGATGACGATGAATAATTTTTTAGCCTTTCAAATTCATGGCAATGCCGATCATAGCGGCGGTCTGCTCGATATGTTGACAGGCTTGCTGAGTTTTTTTGAAGGATTGGCATCTGGCGGTAGTGCTTGCGAGAGCTTCCTTTCCAAAATCATGCCTGGACTGGCAGGTATGGATAATATTCATCCGTTGCTGGTGCATTTTCCGATTGCCTTGTTATCCTGTTTCTTTATCTTGGAGGTGTTAGGTTTTATATTGAAAAAACCGTGCTGGCGCGAGGCGGCTAGTTATTTTTTATATCTTGGCGCGTTAGGTACTGTTATTACTGTTATTGCGGGTTTTCAGGCAGCTTATACGGTCATTCATAGTGAGACCGTTCATCACATTATGCTACGACATCAACATTTTGGTGTAACGGTATTAACATTGGCAGTGATACTGTCGATTTGGCGGTTGAAAAGTGGTGTGACGCTAGAAGGAGGTAAGCAATATTTTTTTCTCGTATTATCGGGCTTGATGTGTTTACTCATGGTGTTAGGTTCGGATTTGGGTGGACACATGGTTTATAACTACGGCACGGCTGTTAATGCAGTGCAATCCACTGACGATTGCCAACAGCATTCTCACGAAGATTGATGATGCCACAAAAAATTTTAGTCATCGCTATGCGTTATTTAGGGGATGTGTTACTCACGACTCCCCTAATCCGTTCATTACGCCTCGCCTATCCCGATGCGCAAATAGATATATTGGTTTATGCCAATACCACGGCAATGTTGGAAGGTAATCCTGATATTAATCAACTCATTAGTGTGCCTAGTAAGGCTAAGTTAAAAGATAACTGGGCGTTATTCCGTCAACTAGCTAGAAGCTATGATTTAGCGATTACCACGCAATGCGGCGACCGTCCTTTTTTATACAGTTTATTTGCTTCATCAACACGCATCGGTGTGGTGCCGCCTAAACCTGAAACAGGTTGGTGGAAACGTTATTTTTTACACCGCTGGTTAGAATTTGATGATAACAACACCCATACGGTATTACAGCATTTAAAAGTGTTATCCTTGATTGATGTGCCACCGTGTTTTGAATTAGTGCCACCAGAAACTACCGAATATTCGCCGTTATTACGCAACTTGACGGAAAATTATGTGGTGCTACACACTCATCCGCAGTGGACATACAAACAATGGACGGTTTCAGGCTGGGTGGAAATCGGACATTATCTACACCAGCAAGGTTTAAAACTGGTGCTAACAGGCGGGGCTGGACAAGTTGAATTAGATCATGTCGCTACAATTGCACAACAGCTACCTGCTAACACCCTGAATTTAGCAGGACAGTTATCATTAGCTGAAATGACCACGTTGTTAGGTAATGCCTTGTTGTATATTGGACTGGATACAGGTATTACCCATTTAGCCGCCGCAACGGGTGTTCCTGTCATTGCTTTGTATGGTCCTACTAATCCCGTTAAGTGGTCGCCATTTCCTTATGGTTTTACCGAAAACAAAAATCCATTTGCCAAAGTGGGCAGTCAAACCGTCAACAACATTCATTTGCTACAAGGCGAAAAATTCTGTGTACCTTGCCATTTAGAAGGCTGCGACCGTCATCAGGCTAGTCGTAGTGATTGTTTGGATAGCTTGAGTTCTGAGAGAGTAAAGGCGGCGATTCGGTTAATACTGAATAAGTAACGAATTAACTTTTCTTTTGAAATTTGGAAAATAGCGATTTGAGAGGGTTTTTTTTCACATTATCATCTGCTGACTCAATACCCAATGACGGTACTTCGCCATATTTTTTTTGATAATGAGCTGCTTTACTTTGCACAGCGGCTTTAATAGCATTTCTATGCTCAATAGAAATATCATCAACCTTAACAAATTGGTCATCTTTACGCAGAAAATAGCGCAGTAACGAATCTATAAAATCACTATCGACTTGTTCAGGAGAAAAACTCTTAGTAAACGACTGTAAATTTTGATGATTTTTGATAGATACTTTGAATAAAGACTGCTGGTAGTCCACTTCAACTCGAAAGGCGACGGGGATTTTGCGCTGAATCGTAAACTGTGTGCAAGGAGTACCACAGATAACTGATTGATGTTTCCAATCAAAAATAAGTTTTTTAGCTTGTAGAAAGTTAATTTCTTTGTCAATGAGAGGGTCTGATTCCAAACGATAGCTAAACTCGCCCTTAGCTTCACAAAAAAAACTGACATTAACCTGCATAATCCGATTGTAATCTGCAAGACCAATACGTCCATCGGTATTAATTCTATAATTCAACTGAGAAAGATCGCCAAACTGCGGATATTGCTGGCAGTAATTTTTTACTTGTACAGGCTCTTCGAGAAAATTCAAATAATCAATGGCTTCTTGAAAACTGTCAAAAATAAGCTGCATTTTGGGTAAAATCTGTGACAGATAAACTTGCTCCAACTCCTCATTAGTTCTTGCTTGCTGTTGTTCAGCCGCTTTTTTTTCATCGGCTTTTTTTCTTAACTCATCCAGCACACTCATTCTTATTTTCCTTGGAGTTTTTGCCTATTGAATTTAAAAAAGGAATTAGGCTCATAGTATATAGAAGTTACGCATTGACGATCGGCTGAAGTTGAGGGTTAAGTGTTTCTTTCCCTTGGATAAAGCCCTTGATAAAAAAAGCAATCACCTCGTTGAACAA
>WSSedA1B3DRAFT_1000068_pt1 | contig 27441 bp, 32 predicted proteins | sample WetSurSiteA1Bulk_FD_9468 | JGI IMG/M metagenome (IMG submission 9468)
GACATCAGGAAATATCTTGCAAAGCACATGAAGAGCGATGATGTCAAGCTCGATAAGGGTATCAACGAGATGGTCTGGAGCCGGGGCAGTACAAAACCGCCGTCAAAAATCCGGGTTCGTGCCATGAAGATGGAGGACGGGCAGGTTCAGGCCGAACTTGCACCGGAATCGTAACGTATGGAACGAACGACCACGCTTGATGGCGATCCGAATATCGGTGTTTTTTCACGGGTATTGGGAAATATAGCTATTATCCCTCCGGAATCTCCGGAGGATTACAAACAGGCACTTATCAGGGCCCTCAACGTTGAGCTCGTGGAAACAACCGTGCAGGGCAGTACCATTATCGGCTCACTTGTTGCCGGAAACAGCCGGGGCATTGTCATGAGCGGACTTGCCACCGATGACGAAATTGCTATCCTCGAAAAGCACCGGAAAATTCTGCTGCTTAAGGATTCAATGAACGCTGCAGGCAATATTATCATGGCAAACGATACCTTTGCCGCAGTTCACGAGGATATGCCTTCTGAACTGGCACACGAGATTGGCGAGTTCCTGGAAGTTGAGGTGATCCACCTGACCCTTGGCGGTGTGAAAACTGTCGGTATGGCAGGTGTTGCCACCAACAAAGGGATCATCGTGCACCCCCGTGCCACCCCCCACCAGATTGCGCGTCTTGAAGAAGTCGCAAAAATCCCTGTTGGTACCGGTACGATCAATATGGGCAGCGCACTTGTCGGCACAGGTCTTTTAGTGAACGAGAGCGGCTATATTGCCGGCAATGCAACAAGCGGGTTTGAACTTGGCAGGATAGAAGACGTATTTGGATTTCTGGAGTAAGTTTTATGGAAAATCAGAAGTTTGAGGTTAAAGGAACATTCAGGATGGGCGAAGACTGGATGCCGTACACAAAGGTCATTGAAGCACCGAATGAAACGCAGGCGCAGGAGCGGACATTTGCTGTCATGGGCAGCAAACACAATTTAAAGAGACGCTATATCAAAATCGATGCGGTCACCCCTGTTAAGGGTGCATAAACTTTTTTTAGATTCTTATTTTGTGACGTTTGTGGATTACCCGGGACCCAATCATTGCTCTCCAGCATTCCCTGAAAGCCTGCTGAAAGAGGTTCGCATCCCTAATCTGACGAGCTCAAACCAGCTTTTTAAAAAAAGCAATATCTGAGGTACACCTTCAGGAGCCTCCGTGAATTTCCCCAGACGCTTTCTGTGTTATCCAGACTCAACAGCTGATGTACAGATGTCCTTCCCGAGGATACGGTTTGTGCAGGATGTGCAGAACAGACTCCGGCGCCCGTCGATCTCAACCACGTGCAGCTCACCACGGGCGTGGCAGGAGCACGTACCTTCAACAATATCTTTTACGATTAATACAGGTGTCATAATCGATCGCAGGGAATATGTGCGGGAGGAAATAAAATTTTTGATGAATTATAAAAATTATAACATGGTGCTTAACTCAAAAAAGACTCCCGGATCCATCCCTCACCGATACTCTGATATCAGCTCGTAGATAACATTCCAGTACTGATATGAACGATGAAATCCCTGACATCCCGGGCTATATGCTGGAGATGGCTGAATCGATCAAGAAGACTGCTGATATGCTCAAAAAGATTGAGGCCACAACCTTCTTTGAGAGGATGCTGACAGCTAAACGGGTATATATCGCCGGGGCGGGGCGGTCAGGAATCATTGCCCGGGCATTTGCCCTGCGGCTGCTTCACCTGGGGTATGATGTGTACGTGGTAGGGGAGACTATCACCCCGGCGCTGAAGCCCGGCGATACACTGGTGGTCTTCTCGGGATCCGGTGAGACCCACTCGATTGTATCAATCTGCGAGACGGTCAGGGAACTTGGGGGCAGTGTCTGCCTCATCACGGCATCTTCAGATTCGAGCATGAGCAGAATCGCGGACTGCGTAGTGAATCTCGGGGACCTCACCGGGTATTACCTTGGGGACCATCCAACCTATGAAGCCCGGCAGGTGACCGGGAAGTACCGTTCGGTTTCTTCTGCGTTCGCACCGCTGGGGACATTGTTTGAAACGCTCGCACTGGTTTTTTCTGATGCAGTCATATCAGCTTTAATGGTTGCAAAAAAAGAAGAAGAGGGAGAATTGCAAAGACGCCTCACCAAATTGGAGTGAGCGGGTCACCTATACTTTTCGGGATGTGCAGACCTGGTAGTTTATTCAATAATCTCTCTTTCTGTTCCTTTTCGTATAAACCCGCCGGCAGTTTATTTGTATTGCTGCATCACTTTTTCGCGTGCGATGATTGTGGGATGAATTGTTTCTGTCTCTTAGTTCAGATTACCTGAAGATCCACCAGAATTACCCTGATGTTCAAGAAAAATACCGGCAGGACTGGTAGGATCACCGCACGATATCCCGGACCGTAGGCATGCCGGAGAGTTCCCTAACTTTTTCAAAACAGGCCATAGCGTCCTGCTCACGCCCGAGGCGACTTAAGGTGAGTCCAAGGTTTGTCCAGGCTGTCGTGTCACAGGGATCAAGGTCCAGTGCCTGCCGGAACCACTCTTCTGCTTCCTCGTAGCGCCCGAGATGTGCAAGGGCAACGGCTTTGTTCGTAATAACGGTCGCAACCCCCGGATTCATGGCGAGACACTGGTCATAAAATTGTATTGCGTCATCATATTGTCCCGTTTCTCCCAGGGAAACGGCCATGTTGTAAAGTGCTTTCGGGTATTTTTTCCGGATTCCCAACGTCTTGTCATAACAGGAGATGGCCTCCTGCAGTTCCCCGAGCTGGTAATGGCAGTTGCCTTTCATGAACCATGCTTCTGCATGGGTGGCGTCCTTTTTCACAATTCTCTCAAAACAGCCGACGCCATCCCGGTATTGCGACAGCTTGAAGAGTGCGAGCCCTTTTACAAACCATGCATCGGTAAACTGGTTATCCACTTCAAGAGCATGATCACAACAGAGGACCGCTTCATAGAAGAGACCGAGCCGGTCGACCGATGCCGCCAGTGCAACAAGCATTTCTTTCCCTTGGGGTTCACGTTCAAGTGCACGTTCAAACACCTCGATCGCTTCGGCATATCTCCCGGTACAGAAAAAAGTTGTTCCCTGGTGGTACAAATCCTGTATATCATTTTTCATGAAAACCTCCTATCTGCCGGCGATGCGTGGGGCTCGTGTTCCACTACTAGTGCATACTGCCGGTATCGGTAATAAAATCTGCCGGGGGGAGCTAAACGAAAGATAGTATCCCAGAACAGGTATCGAAACGGGTTTTCCGTGTGCCAAAATAATCCCTCCAATTACCAGTGTCATATCCCTTAATACGGCGCAAAGCACAAGAACGGGAAACAGCAAAAACATCCTGTATGCAACAATGGATTAAAGATACCGCAGTCCTTGGCACAGGTCTCTGGCTGATCGGGTATCTCGCATCGCTGGTATTGTTCTTCTCGCCCTATGCGGGAATCATGGGCTGGATTCTCCTCGTCATTTTCACGCCGGTCACCATTGCAGTTACGTGGTGGTGGTTCCGGCAGCGTAAGGGACTCTCGCTGGAATATTATGCGAAAGTCGGGATTTCATGGGTGTTGATCGCCATTGTTTTTGACTACCTGTTCATCGTCCAGTTGTTCCAGGCTAATTATTACGCCCCCGATGTATTCGTATACTATTTCATGACATTCCTCATACCGGTGGGCGTTGGTTTCTACCTGATACAGAACCAGAATAAGCTGTGACAAAAAAGTGATGACCGCGAGAGCCGGTTGTTCCAGGTTCCCTATCGTCCTGGCAAATCTCCAGAAAAAAACTCCTCCTCTACCACTACTTTTTTCACTACTCGGGCAGGAGAAGTGCAAGGTCCGCGAGTACTTTTTTTGTCCTCAAACATCCGTTCGAATCCCCGAAAACATTGGCCTCCGGATCTTTCATCAATCTCTGTGCATCTTCCCATGTATCAATATCATAACAAGGGGGCAACAGCTCATATTTCATTCCTGCTTCACGTGCACGATGAATAGTCAGGTCCAGTACCTCTGCTGTGCTCCAGGGAATTCCTGCAAACACCTCCGGTGCAGGGAAACGTAATCCTATGAGGTAATATCCCCCGTCATCACAGGGGCCGAGAATAACCTCAGTATCATCCAGCAGGACGAGTGCCAGCCGGATATAATCCTGTGGCAGGTGAGGTGTATCGCTCGCAAGCATGATGACCTTCCTGTAACCATGAGAAAACACGATGCTGGAGGTTCTTAAGAGCTTTTTTCCCAGGTCCCCCACTACCTGCGGAATGCATTTCACGGTAGGAGATAATATGCGGGAGAAGAAGTCCTTGGCAGTATCGGGATCATATGCAACAAATACATCAGCGTGTTCAATACCGGAAACAAGGGAGACCGTGTCGAGAAAAAATGCTTCATAGAGATCCGCAGCCTGCTCCGGGGTGAGGGGTGGACAGAGCCGGGTCTTGACGTTCCCGGGCTCCGGCCACTTGGCCATAACGGCAATAGCGCATTCCGGCTGGTTCAGAGGCGGTTCTTTTTTGCGATCCATCGTCCTCGCCCGACAATACCTTCATGGGCAGCATTCTCCCAGAGGACAATACCTTCCTCTACCGCTGAATAGAAGCCGTTGCCGTACCGCCGGGTGATTTCCGGTCGGAATTCTCCCTGGATCATCTTACGATACAGCGTGAACTGATCCGCAAAGTCCCTGCTCAGGTCGTCAGCTGCGTTCACCTCCCAGCCATTATCTTCAAGCAATCGTACATAGCCTTCCGATGTTTCCATGTAGGGAAAGAGCATGAAGGTGAGAAGTGGATCGAGTTTGTGGTCAGGAACATCCCCTGCCAGGATCCAGTCCGTGAATGCAATGGTACCTCCGCTTTTTGTCACCCGGGTGGCTTCACTAATAAGTCGTTCCTTGTCGGTAACATAGCACCAGGCATCCTGTCCCCAGACCGTATCAAAGGATGAAGCCCTGAAGGGGAGATCGAGTGCATTTCCCCAACGGAAGGTTACCTGCCCATGAAAACCGGCAGCAACCGCCCTCCGTGTTGCTTCTTCCACCATCGCCGGCGTTGCATCTATTCCGGTAACATGGCACCCGAACTCTGTGGCAAGATGGCGGGCCGGACCCCCAAGGGCGCTGCAGATGTCAAGCACCTGGTCATCTTTCTGGATACCTGCCATTATTGCCAGTTCACGGGTGGCCATCGGACCGCCGATATGGATCTCCTCTCCCATGAGCATTTCCCAGAGCTCACCGACCGCTCCGGTATAGGCTTCACTGACTTCTGCAATACTGATATCAACATGATTTTTCATCGTTGTTCCTCACTATGACCCTGCAATTGGGGTCACCTGCCATAAGGTCAGCTGTTGTATAGAATGCCGTAGCACGGCATCCCCAGCAGACCGGCTGGNTTTTGCACCTGCTGCACCTGTCTCCGCGGTTTTCCTCCCGGAGCGGGAGAAAGAGTAACTCGCTGCGGTGCATGTTAATAATCTTTTCAAAGGGAAGGTGGTTCACGTTCCCGAATCCCTGCCGGATGACAGAACACGGGGTGACATTCCCATCAACCGTGATACATACCGTCCCGCCGCAGTAAAACTTGTTCACATCCATTGTGCTCATCGAAAGATCTGAACCGGGATAGTTAACCCGGTCCCGCATACTGATTGCATGCCGTATCTGGGGTCCCGAGGGTACCCATTCCGGGTGCTCTTTCCCAAGGCCAGCCATACAGATCTGTGTCAGGCATGTCCTGATTCCTTTATCCGAAAAGTACCGGATGGTGCGCTCCACGTCATTACCGGCGAGCGGCCGGGTGAACGTAATACAATTGATGATGTCTTTTGGATGTTTTCCTGCCTCTAAAAGATTCTCCACTCCCCTGAGGATAGACTGGATTTTTTTGTGCGGGTCACCGGTATGAAGTGATCCATAGATCCCTTCATTAAGACTATCGAGGTGAACGCTGACAAAACCTCCGGCGGTTACTTCGGTAACCTGCCGGGCAAGCACCGGGTCGGCAAGAGGGATCCCGCTCGTCCAGATATTGTTGATGAGCCCGAGGTCCTGCGCAGTACCGGCAAGCTCGTACCAGTCTTCCCGCATGAGGGGGTCTCCCCCGAGCCAGTCGATTGCTCTTGCACCCGAATCAGAAATCTCGTGCAGGATACGGTTGATAGTTGTCGCGGGAATGCTGGCAGAGATCGGATCTTGTGCCGACGCATAACAGTAGCGGCAGCCTCCCGCACAGGAAAGGCATGATTCGATTTGCACTGCATAGACCTGGTTGTTCTCAAAATACCTGATAACTTCATCATGGTCAGGATGAAAGCATCCCTCTGTTAAGACCGCGTCGGTATTTTTAGGACTTTGTGAAGGGGTCACCAAAGCCGGTCCCGCTCGTTGCCCTGAAGATGATGATGGATTAACTTATATCACCTCTCACTGTCCGAAAATGCCAATCGATGCTAATGGTACGATAAGCATCAGTACCGCCCAGTAAAAGCCTGATCGCGTGACACTGAACCCCCTGACCTCTTTCACATAATGCTCTGCTATTGCAATTACCATGAGCACCAGGATCATTGCATTGAAAACTGAAGTCGAGTATTCATGCTCAACCGGCAGGTACGTGAGATATGGGGCAGAATAGGTCCATCTCACCATAAAAAAAACAAACGGCATATGAACGATACCGATATAGGTCAGAACGGGGAGATGGATCTTCAGCCAGAACGCCGACTTCGGATTGGGATTGATAAGGGGCCTATTCATCTTCCATTCGACAGCTGCCACGATACTCAGGAGCGCCAGCAATACCAGTTCTATGATGGTGGCAGTCATCCCCGACCAATACGCAAGTTCAGTCGGAATCGTAATAAATGAGGCAATCATTGAGATGATCCATGTAGAAACTGATGGGCGGTAATACGCAATCCCGACCATGATAAGGATGAGGGCAAAGGCAAAGTTATGGGCCCAGCGTGCATCTGCCGTATACAAGTGGAAGGCAGGGCCAAGCCAGAACAACAGCCATGCTACCCCTAACAGCAAAATACCGCATCCCGTTGTCATCCATGGCCCGGGTTCGAATTTCATGGAAGGGAAGTCCTCATCAGAACGGATAAATATTTGGGTTTAGCCCCGTGCATTGACTAAAAAAGGAACCAGGTATGCAACGTATCTCGATTATCACACCGGTACTGAACGAGGAAGATATGATTACGCCTTTCCTTGACGATCTTGCCGGGCTTTCGGGATCCTTTGAACTCATTGTTGTAGACGGGGGCAGTACTGACACAACCTGTGCTTTCGTCAGGGATTACATTGGGAAATTTCCTGCGCCTCTGCACCTTCTCTCAACAGAGGCAGGCAGGAGCTTCCAGATGAACACCGGTGCACAAGCCGCAGAGGGAGAGATCCTGCTCTTTCTCCATGTGGACTGCAGGATTCCTGCCGATTCGCTTGAGGTTATTTCCCGGGCGTGTAGTGAACCGGGTATCTGTGGTGGAGCGTTCACCCACAGTTTCGGGGAACCTGGTTTCCTCCATGCAGTCATTGGCATTCTTGTCAACGCTTGTACAAAATATACCATGACTTTTTTTGGGGATTCCGGTATCTTTGTCAAACGCGATATATTTTTTAAAACAGGAGGATTTCCGATCATTCCGTGGTGTGAGGACCTGGAATTCTGCCGCAGTGTCCGAAGGTACTGCCGGATGAAGCAGATTAACCGGGTGATAGAGAGCTCTCCACGTCGTTTCCAGCGTGTCGGGAGAGTGAAACTGACCGTGGTGTATATGCTTGCAATTGTTTTGAATTTCTTCAGGATACGTCCAATGTTCCTGAAGCGATTTATCATTGACCGTTGATTTCATCAACGAAGAACACTGAACCGATTTCGATTTTGGTAAACGAAATACCAGGATTATTTCCTTTTTGTGTAAACCCCTATGAGAAAAGCAATGGGAATTCCCCACAACGGGTATGCAATGATGGCAAACAGTTCCACACCCTCAAGAATCGTTCTTGCCAAAGGAGTATCATTGCCGAATGCTGTCATGAACGCAATAAAAAATACGGTGAACCAGACCGCAATGAATATTGCAACTGCCCATATACCCCGTTTCCAGTTCTTTTTGATATCGTCCAGGATGTTCAGGATATTTCTCTCCTAATACTCTGTCCCAATTGTGGTTTTTTAGTATTCCAGTATCTCGTTTTCTTGAAATTACGATATATTTTTTAGAATTTTTGTTCATTGAAATTTACAAGTATTCACCATGCCGTCCGCTATTTCCCTGATCTCTTTTACGAACGATCACAAGAACTCCTATGAGGATGATTGCGGCCAGTGCAGCAGCTCCTGCCACGGCAGTGTTCGGCTGTTGCCAGATATTGGCAATAACTACCCCGATNAAACCCCAGATGACCGGAATGGTATACCAGANGTTNCCGTTGGTTTTGTAGATTATTACGGAGGCAACACTACCCGNTGCCAGGAGGAGAAACAGGGAAAATGANGTCTCAATTGTGCCNAGCATNCCGGAATCTTTGAGNATAGNAGCGATATTAACAAAGACTGCAAGGCTGCACCACCCAAGCAGGAGGCTGATGGGTGCGAGTACAGCATATTCTTCGGTTTTTGTGAGACGGGACTGATCCACTGTCAGGCGCATAATCGCAACCAGGAGCGATGCAAGAATCCAGATGAAAATTGCAATCAGGATCCATTCACTGCCGATCTCGAACTGCGCTACCAGGGCATAGGCGGTTACTCCGATAAACGCCGATGCCGTGTAAAAACCAACGCGGCGAAGGATCTTATCTTCATGATGTACAGGAAGTGCCTGGTATATCCCGTACGCAATACAACCGGCGTAAATCAAAAACCAGATGAAAAAACTCCAGTAAATCGGTTGCACCTGGGGAACGCTTCGCATAGACTGGCTGCCGATACCAATACCGATACCAAAAGCAGGGAGCAGGGTGACCAGAAACTGGGCAAAGGAAGATATAAGGTTTGTTCCCTGCCGGATCATATCCCGTGTTTCCTGGGGGACTTTCATAATTTTTACCTCGTCAATATTAGGTATTCAGTACACTAAACGATATGATTTGTGGATGAGGTGAATCGAATGCACGCGTTGAAGAAGGGGCTATGTGAGGTGATAATTATGAATCGGATTGAAAAATTGGATGGGAAAGTTGAAGCAATGAAGTTAATCCGGTCTTGAATACCAGAATCTTCCATAATCATCTTTTTTTTCAACAAGGGTCCGGTTTTTTACGCATTTTTTCAAGTAACCCCTGAACATTGCCATCTGTATATCGCCGATATTTGAGGTAATAGCGGAGGTGGTGAACCTTCCATTGAATTTTTTAAGATAAATTTCCAGTTGTTTTTCCATTCTTAGTTCCGGACTTTCCCTTATCGCCGGCGTCCACGTTCGATTACTGGCAGGTAATTCGATGTTGCATGAATCAAATGTACACTTAGCGTTCTTCTCCTCCGTCCAGATATTTGCGCACCGTTTACAATGAAGGGTGTCCACCATGACATACACCTCTTCACTGCCACAGACCGGACACCTCCCTTGTGTCACCTTTACCACCTCTCCTGCAGGTACCTATTGGTTCTTCATGTACATTAATTAATATAGAACTAGATGGAAATGTATTTCTGTATATATATAATCTTCTATGAAGATTCTGGATTTTTCTAAGGTTCTTTTCTTTGATGGTTCTTTCTCCTAACTGCATTTTAAATAGATTATCCTCTCTCAATTAGATCATCGAATCCAAGGCGATGATAGGAAATATCCTCCCTGGGCCCTTAACCGCGTATATCACCAGGCAGACATTGCTACCGGGAAAGGCTGGGTGAGAAATCCACATTGCCGGTTTAGTGGATGAGGTGAAGTTGCATGATTAAAGAAAAATACTTAAAAAAACTAATCGTAGCACCCGGAAAAAAAGTAAAACTCAAGGATTTTCCCACCGGGTGGGCACAGAACGAGGAATTCAAAAGCCTGGGAAAAGACGCGTTGAAAGAACAGGCGTCAGAATTACTCGAAGCAAACAGGAACACCTTAGCCCAGGCACAGGAGCTGCTCTGGGCAAGTAACATATATTCGGTGCTTATTGTGCTCCAGGGTATGGATACGTCCGGAAAGGACGGGACGATCAAGCATGTGATGTCCGGGGTCAATCCCCAGGGGTGCAGGGTCACCAGTTTCAAAGAACCCACTCCCGAAGAGACAGATCATAATTTCCTCTGGCGGTATACAAGGGCCCTCCCTTCACGCGGGGAGATTGGCATCTTCAACCGTTCCTATTATGAGGATGTTCTCGTCGTCAAAGTCCATCCGGAAATCCTTAACAAACAGCAACTTCCGCCCGGCAGGAGAGGTGATAAATTCTGGAATGCACGATACGATGATATCAATGCATATGAGCGTCACCTGGTCAAGAACGGTACTCTTATCCTGAAATTTTTCCTCAATATCTCCAAAGAGGAACAGAAACGGCGTCTCATGGAGCGCCTGGAGAACAAGGAAAAATACTGGAAATTTGCCTTGTCTGACCTTGCGGAACGCCGGTACTGGGATGATTACCAGGAAGCCTACGAAATAATGTTTTTTAAAACAAGCACGGATGAAGCACCCTGGTATATCCTCCCTGCAGACTTCAAATGGGTAGCCCGGACGGCGGTTGCCGATATTGTCTCGACAAAAATCCAGGCACTCGATCTGCAGTTCCCCAAAGTTTCCGAAGAAAGCCTGAAGAATCTTGAAAAGGCCCGGAAAGAACTGAAAAATGAGTGAATTTTTATCTCTTTTTTCTCAGGTAATGTGAATACTGCATCGGGTATTATGCCATGCAACGGGATTGACCCTTACTTAGTGTACTGGTTGTGCGAGTAACCTTTGAACATCGTCAATGGTAGCCACCAGTTTTATTTCCATGGTATTGAACGCAGACCATTGTACAATCTCGGGCTCCATCGCCATTTTCTGAAACGCTTCAAGAGTTGGTGCATTAAATACTTCATACAGGGTATGTTCAGAAAGAGCAAACCAGGCGCCCAGAAAGGAGATATTATACTTCTTCATCAGCGATTCCAGCGTATTGAGCAGATTTATGTGGATCTGTCGTGTTTTTTCATTAAACATCCAGCAGCTCTCAGGAGCATGTCGTGAAATCAACAGGAATGTCGGCATAATGTTGTCTCACCGGATGTCACTCCACCGCTCAATTATTTAATCATTTCTTATGTGAGGATGTTCACACATCTCGGTTCTATTAGTGGAAATCCACCGGTTTTATTACATTCCGGAGATGATCTTCTGCTGGTCATGACGCATCCTCCCCGCATAACCGATGAATCTGTTCTTGTCCGCTGGATGAGTCTTGAGATTGCAAAGATGAACGAGGGAGTAGTTTCACAACGCAAGTCTCTTGCTGTCCTGCTCCTGGAAAAGGATCCTGTCTCGGTCACCAAGAAGGGGGAGATCTACCATTTTGATCCTTCCGTGATCGCGACTTTGGGAAAGAACCTGCCGGAAGACTTGCAGCGACAGCTCAGGCTCCCGGTCCTGTTCTATTCTTCCCCGGATGTTCCGGACAGCTGCATGTGTCCGGATGAGACAGCACTTGCAGCCCTCCAGCTGCTGGGCGAAGTGAGTGCCCTGCGAACGTTTGAGGGAGGCCGCTTCTGGGTCTCGCGGCCGATTGCGTACGCCATCATGAAGAAATATCCCACGGCGGTCCAGATCGTGATGGGAGCGTGATGGAGGGAAAAGGAAAGATCTGCCGTTCGGATCATATCACGCATTGAGTTGCACTTTTTTGTTGAAGGTCGCGAAGAATCCTCCGGATATGACCTATGTTGATTGACCTTGTCGTGAGCAGGCAAAGGTAATTGTCACGGTATGGTGCGATGATCATGTTACCCGCAGGTAACTCGATAGTCATATGAACAAATGGTCCCCAAGTGGGCCGGGGAGTAATTTTCTTTGCTGTCTCAAGCATTGTTCGTGCGATTTTTAACAGGGTTTCTCTATCGGTATCTCCCACCGTTATGACAATACGGGTATCATTGAATACTGAAATGGCAACAATACCATCGATTTCCCTGATCTGCGAAAGTATGGTTATGTCCGTATCATCTTCAGCAGCAGGTTGCGATACAACCGCTCTTTTGTAAAGCGTGTGAACCCTTGGGGAAACCGCGACCGGGGCAGGGATTGTTTTGTTAACGACAGGCTTTGCGACGGGTGGATCTGCCGGGCGGGATGAAAGGGATGGTTGCCTGGATACTGGTTCTGAAACATCTGTTGTATTTTCAATCCTCTGTTCCTTTGGGTAAACCAGGTCCGGTTCAGGGATTGTTTTGTCATCGACAGGCTTTGCGACTGGTAGATTTGCCGGGCGGGATGAAAGGGATGGTTGCCTGGATACTGGTTCTGAAACAGTTGTTCTTTCAATTCTCTGTTCCTTTGGGTAAACCAGGTCCGGTTCAGGGATTGTTTTGTCATCGACAGGCTTTGCGACAGGTGGATCTGCCGGGCGGGATGAGAGGGATGGCTGCCTGGTTACCGGTACTGATACTTTGTGAACCCCAGGTTCGTGGTCTTCGATGTTGCAGAGTTTCAGTGCCCAGGCTAATTCATCCGGATTATATTTACAGAGATTAAACTCAATGACGGGGTGAGAGTTGAAATAATCCAGTGCGGTGTTCCCTTTCAGCTCGATTGTTCCATGTTTGAAATAATAGAAAAGCGGTTTTCCTTTTTTTATTAAGATAAATCCTTCCCCGTCCTGGATCACCACCCGCACTACTCCGATAAACCGTATTGTATGAGTTGTAATCCATGACGCTGGTGCCTGCATCCATCCAAGACTTTTTCCTACGGGTAGTGGTTTCATAGAAGTGAGACGAGGGTTTCTTTGTTCTTTTTTATCTCCTGGGTGATCTGTGCGATATTTGCCGTGTTCTGTGCAATTACCAGTAAAAAGAAATCTTCATTGAGAGGTACAAGGAGGAGGAAATATTCAGAAAATTCTATGAACGCCATGAAAGCGGGAGTATTACCAAAAGTTTCCAATGTGGCTTTTGAACCCACCATGAAGTTGGAAACTGCAGCCATGAAGGGTGTATCATATTCCATACCCGACTTTAAGCTCTCAACAATGCCACCATCCCCCTTTAAGACAATGACTCCCCGGACCTCTGGAAGGTTGAGAAATTTATTCAGGATTTCCCTGAGCACGGGGGTAGCCTTGTCTGTAGATGCACGGAGTGTCATAACATCGGTCATGGAACAACCTGGATTTCTGGATAAATTTTAAACGTCAGTGGATTTATTAATCCTTGACAGACGGTCGATTTTCAGCGGTAATACATGTCTGGCTGTCAAGCCTGGTTTCTAATCAGTTTCTTTTGCCAGGGTATCGAGGATTTTATACGTATTGATCATGCGGTTAAACGCAACCTGGAGCTCGCCGATCTCATCATTACTAAGTAGTTCAATTTCCGGATTTTTCAGTTCCCCGGTGCTCATGCTGGTGGCAATTTCCGACAGTTTTACAATCGGGTTAGTAATACTGCTGGCGAGGAAAAAACTCCACATGACGATGACAGAGAGGGTGACGAACGTGAGAACAAAGATGCTGTTTGTCAGGCCGAGGCTGGTAACAATGCTTTCTGTTCCTCCCATCGAAACAATCCCGAGAAGGATGATTGGGATCATCGATACAAAGAGCATACTCACCATCAGCTTATAGAAAATGGGGATCTGGATCGAAAAACGCCTGCGTGCAGGCATTACCTGATTCTTTGTAGCAGACATATATGTCTATTAGACAAATCTCCTTTAAATATATTTCTAGTACTTAAACTAATTGATTTTTTAAAAAGTTTTAAAACGTCTTTAAAATGAAAAAATTTTGATATATTCCTTCTAATGCGGGCAAGTATGCTAACTTCCTGAATACTATTTCATGGATTTGAGTACCCTGGCTGCAGCGGAACAATCTCCTGCTGCAACAGGATCTGTTTTAACTGCGGTAGAGAATGGCTCAAGGGACAGCCTATGAAAAAGACCGTGTTTTTATGTTGGAGAGACCAACGTGAGTCAGGCACGTAATCGGGTGCTCCTTCAGGCTGAAATTCCTGCCATATTACTTATCTCACAAAATAACGCTAATTTTCTGTTATTTTGCCAAAATACTCCTGAATATCCCTATATTCAGGGGAAGGCATCCAATGGTCTTCCAGGGCACGATCTCCCCTTCAATGGACTAAATTATGTGCCAAAAGGAAATCAGCTCATGTTTGGGGAGTAAGATTCAGGCTGTTTAATGGCTTATTCCGGGCAATCCGGGTTTATATTGAGCACTTTTTTGCAACCATAAAATCGGAGCGTTTTAAGGGCGTTTCCGGAAGGTGGTGCTGGGAAACGGGGGCTGATTTGTGGTTGGATTGGGTGTGACAATGATACATTGGGAACGGTAAAAAACGAGGAATTCCGAGGTTACCGCGGCTAGCAGGTAATTATCTAACCAATAGTTATAAATTAACCAAGAGTTAAATTTTATGTGTTATGTTGATGAATAACAGGAATGACAGGAATGCATACCAGTCCCGTTCATATAAAATCGGTGGGGCAGCTTTCCGGCATCCTGCACCAGATACAGGCAGCGGTCAGGAAGGAACCAAACTGAGGAGAATTACATTTTGGTTATCATCTGCAGAAGGTCTCCAGACAAAAAGGGAGGAAATCTCATGAAAATACAATCACTGAAACTGGTTTATTTTTCACCAACCGGAACAACAAAAGCAGTTGTCCAGGGCATTGCACGCGGCATTGATCAAAGCAATGTTGAATTGATCGATATTACCCGGCCGGATGCGAGAAAACAATCATTACAAACATCGGAAAATGACTTACTCATTATCGGCGTACCGGTGTATATGGGAAGAGTGCCGGCACTTTGTACCGATTGGCTGCATGCGATTAAATCTCAAAATTCTCCGGTTGTTTGTGTTGTCGTTTACGGTAACCGTGCTTATGAAGATGCTCTCATCGAACTGAAAGATACGCTGGCTCAACATGGATGTAAACCGTTCGCTGGTGCGGCTTATGTCGGGAAACATTCATTTTCCAGCGACGAACCACAAACAGCCAATGATCGTCCAAATGCAAGCGACTTACACCACGCAGAATCATTCGGGAGAAAAATTCAGGAAAAACTCAACACCATTCCATCAGTTGACCAGATCACTGATGTAATTATGCCCGGTTGCCATCCTTACCGGGGGGAGCCGTGTCATCCGTACCGGAGAGATTCGAAGTTCTGGAATGTTGATTTTATTGCGGTCAGTGATGAGTGTGTTGAGTGTGGGATCTGCGCAGAAGTGTGCCCTGTCGGTGCAATCGACCCCGAAAACAGTAGTAAAATTGACACGGAAAAATGCATCACGTGTTGTGCCTGCATTAAAAACTGCCCCAACCAGGCGAGAACGATAAAACCCGGCATGGTCCGGGACGCTGCATTGCGTATAAGTACCCTGTATAAAGATCAAAAGGAGCCGGAATTCTTTTTATGAATCGCGACGAGTGTAACAAAGATGTTTACGGATACGTAAGCACGGGAAAAAAACCAGACCAATCACTTCTGATATCAGGTCAAACGATAGATCAGAATTATTCGTAAGGAATTACTGCCATGGGTATCACCGAACGAAAAAAACGGGAGAAGGAACAACGGAAAAAGGAGATCCTTGATGCAGCAGAGACCCTTTTTTTCTCCCTTGAATATGATAACGTCTCGATGGATGAGATCGCCACTATTGCTGAACTGAACAAAGCGACACTTTACCTCTATTTCAGGAATAAGGAAGCCCTCTTTTCAGCCATTGTTCTTCGGGGAATCCGCATTCTGAACACCATGTACCAGGAATGCATGGAGCTACAGGTTCCCGGCGTGACAAAAATAGCTCTTCTGGAAGAGACATATTACCGCTTCCCCCGCCAGCATCCGGACTACCAGCGGCTGATCCGGTATTACGGTGTGGAGAGATTCAATCAAGAAAATCCTGGTTTTGCCGAGATTCAGGAGGAATTCTCAATGAGCCGCAGGTTCTTTTATGATGCCGTCTGTCAAGGCATTGACGACGGGACCATCCGCAATGACATTGATCCGTTCCTGTTAACCATATACCTGATGACCACGCTTATGAGTGTTCTGTCGTTAACCCGCCCATGGCTGTATGTTCTTGACCAGAAAGGAATCAGTCATGAAACATTCGCAAAAGAATTCGCCTGTTTTATCTCACCCGCAATAAAAAAATGAGATCCATTCTCTGGATCCCAAAATTTATAATGTCAACCCACATAGGTTGACATATGCAACTGTCAGTGGATGAAAAATGGTTCGCGTTCTGGACGATGCGACGCAGGGGCACTGCAAATATCGCTATTGCCAATCTGCTGGGCATATCCCGGCAGGCCGTTTCCAAGGCTCTGCACTCCATTGACGGGAAAATTGAATCTGCACTCCGTGATATGGCCCGCGCAAACCGGATCCAGGTCGAGAAGATCGATCTCGAGCGGGGTGTCCTGTTTGGATGGTCCATTCCGTTCCAGACCGATGCATACATCTTCATCTCGGAGAAGCATGGCATGCAGGTCTGGTACGAGCATGACGGCGACTGTAAGACCTGCGATGAATTCACCCAGTGTATCGAATTCATCTGGGATTTCGCTTCAGAACTCGGGATCAACATTGAGAAAACTGCTGACCCGACAAAAATGGCAGAAGAATTGCTGACAAAAATCAGGGAGCTTGTAAAATGACCCGGGTGTCGGAAATTGCTGAAAACTGGTTAGGCCTCTGCCGGAAACCGCCGGTTTTCCGCGCCTCACAGGCAGATATTGTTATCCTCCCAGAACCCGCCCACGAAGGCCGCCCGGATGGCGGGGCCGGCGGACCGGGAACAATCCGGCGGGGAATCGGGGCTGCCCTGTCAGGAACAAAAACGCTGATCCATAACCCGCACCTCCTCTGGTTTGCACTCTTTGTCGGGCTTGTGCTGGCTGGAAACATCATCGTCCAGGGAGCACTCTATTACATCAACTGGATCATGGGTGGAATCGTATGGCTTCTCCTGCGCTTTTTCATCGAGTTCGCAACACTGTTCTGCCTGGTGTTCTTACTGGCGGGTCTTGTTTTGAGCATCTCGTCAAGAAAACAAGGTTCTGCCTCGTTTTTTGTGGAGCTTGCAGGAGCAAAAAAATACCTCAAAGCAATCCTCGTGTGGTCTTTTGTTCTGGCACTCGCAGGCATGCTGCTCGACAGGATTTTCTTTTATCCCGGCGGGTTCTTCTCGCCTTTTGATTCTTTCCTTATCAGTATGCTCAACCAGTTCCCCTTCACCTTAAATCTTAATCCAACCACCTTTTCCGAGATTCCGGGCTATGGTGGACGATCGCTGCTCTTTTGGACATATCCTTATGGGCTCATGGAGGCCCTGATCTTTTCGGCGATCAATCTGCTCCTGTTTATCCTGACTGCATTTGTTGTGCCCCTGATCGTTCTCGAGCATAAGACCATCAGGCAAGCAGTCGTTGGATCGTTTGCCATGATGAAAAAGATCTGGATTGAGGTAGCTTCCTGCGCCGTCTTCCTTGGAGTTGTGATATTTGGTGTGTTCCTTATGTACCTGCTCATCCAGGTAACGCACGGCATGGTCACACCCCCCAATCTTCTCTATGCCCGTCCCACTGACACGTGGATTGCGGTTGGCCTCCTCTATTATTTCGTAGTGTTTATTGTTGCGTTTGTGGTGGCAACGGTTGGCGGGATTGCAGCTCTGGAACTTTATAGCTCTGAAAAGAGCCGGCAGATCACGGACGGATCCACTCAACCGCCGGGGTAGTGACCGATGCACTTCAGGCATTGGAAAAAAGCGGTATTGAAGAAATGATTTGAATATCAGGGTGATCAGCGAGGAGTCAGGTTCTTCCCATGAAGAAACCTGCCGTTTTCTTATTCAATGAGCATGAGCCCCGGGTGATGCCCGGTGATACTCCTTCCCCCCTGTGGGGTAACCACGAATGTATTTTCGATACCAACCATTCCGATACCTCTGATCCCTTTTTTAGGCTCAAGAGCAATGACCATTCCTTCCTCGAGCGGCTCAGCAGACCCTTTCGAGATCACCGGGAGATCGTCGACCTGAAGACCGGTCCCATGGCCGAGGAAGTTTGCCCGCCGGCTGCCAAATCCCATGAAGTTTTCTAAAAATCCCGGCTCGAGGCTCTCCATGATCATCGTGTAAATATACTCCGGTGTAATACCTGGTTTCAGCATGGCGGCCATCCGGTATTGAATATCTACACACTGCTGGTGGGCGACGACAGCCACCTCCGGTAAGGTTTGCCTGAACATGTAGGTCATCGTCTTGTCGGTTTGGTACCCCTCGAAGCCGCAGGCATTGTCAATAAAGACGAGGTCTCCCTTCCGGAGCGTGCGGCTCTGGCTCCCAAGCACCGGGGCTGCCGGCCCGATCCCCCTGCAGCCCCCCGGGCCATCGAACGCTGCCGGGTAGATCGAACTGTCGCCAAACCCGATCTGCCCTACCTCGATCTCGGTCTGGAACATGCCGAACCGGACGATCCCGTGATGCCCTTCCTTCACCATCAGCGAATAGACTTCGGTCCCGAACTCCGCTTCGGTCATCCCTTCCCGAAGCATGGCTGGAATACCTTCTTCCAGGACCAAACGGTGGATGGCACCGGCCCGTTCCATCCGCTGGATCTCATACGCACTCTTCACGGACCGCGTCTTTAAGATCTCCCTGTCGGCTGAAAGGACCTCCTTTACCGGGAAATGTTTCCGGAACCGCTGGAGGAGTGCAATGGGGACGATCTCGGTCTCCAGGTATGCAGTATCCGGTACGACCTTTGCAACCGCTACGGCATCGCGAAAACTGCTCATCGGCCGGATCGCGGGGAACAGGGATTCATCGAGGGCCCGTTCATAGCTCCGGCGCACGAAGAGTTCCGGCTCTCCGCTGCTGGGGATGAGCAGCATCCCGTCCTGCATCGTGCCGGTAAAGTAATACTGGTTGATCCGGCTGAAGATGACACAGAATTTCCAGTCAGGGTGCACCATGTCCATCCGGGTCCTGAACCGCCCCATCCGGGCACAGAGTTCAGCAAGGGGGACTTTTGGGATCATTACCATAGTGTTGATCGCTGGATTATTTACTCCTGATGAACCGGTCTCGCACGAAGAAAATCAACAACACCTGGATAATGCAGGATCGTACTCGATCCGGGCATCTGGTTATCGACTCGGAAAAAAATAGGTTCTAATAGTTATTTTGCTTTGAGGTTCGGGAGGGTGACGGGTGGTTCTGACGAGATCAATTTGTTTCTTTTCCGGTGCGGGACATGAGAGAACATTTCTCCTGATATGTTCTATAAAATAGCACACAAGACCTGAACCGTAATCATACTGATTTCATTTTTGTTTCCCGATTCCTGGTGTCGATACTGCCTGCAGGCATACTATCATCTCTTCGCGGATAGTAGTGAAATACATGGACAGGATTACCCTTCGATCTGTTGCATTGGCGTTGGTATGCATTCTCATACCACTGGTTTCGGGAGCCGTTGTTGGAATCCTCACGATGTCCGGGGTGACTGACTGGTATTCAACGCTCAACAAACCCTGGTTCACACCACCTGATTACGTCTTCGGTCCGGTCTGGACAGTTCTCTACATCCTGATGGGGATCTCCTTGTACCTTGTCATTATTAAAGGGTGGGAAAACGAAACCGTGAAGAGGGGAGTTCTCCTGTTTGCCGCCCAGCTGGTGGTAAACCTCCTGTGGTCCCAAATCTTCTTCGGGCTGCATTCACCGATGGCCGCTCTCGCATGCATAGTTATATTGCTTGCCCTTATCGTCACGACTATAATCACCTTCAGCAGGCTGTCAAAACCTGCTGCTGTGCTTCTCGTTCCCTATCTTGTCTGGGTCTGCATTGCCACTGCATTAAATGCCGGGGTCGTTCTCCTGAACTAAAACATTTTGAAGGTTTACTACTGTATCAATTACAATTAAAAAATAATCACGACAGGCAGTTAAAAAAAAGTATACTCTTTTTTCCTATTTTGCTTCGAGGCTCGGGATGCGTCGGACAAGTTCTGGCCAGTCTCCGGCAATAGCCTTCCGGATAAGTTGCTTTACCCCGGCAAAGGCAGGGGCCGGCAACACCATCTGCCAGATCCGGGTCATGTCCTCGCGGTCATCGTTTCCGATCAAGGGAAACAGCCACGCCACCAGTTCCGAGAACCGTTCCTGGGGGATCTTGCCGGCCATTATGGCGACTGCCTTGCCCTGTTCGGGAAGGGGGATTTTTTCTTTGAAGATACGGTAAAGGTGGGTGTCTTCCTTGAGCAGGTGTATATTCATATGAAAACGAAATGCAGCGGTAGCACGGGCGATTTTTAAGGGATCATGTGCAGCATACGAGGTATTCAGTTCATCAAATGCAGAGTCCAGTCCGCGGTGATCTCTTTCATATGCTTCGGCAACCAGGGGAGCGACACTTTCGATCGCAGGAAAGATTGCGGCCTCTTCACCGCTGGCATGCCAGACCAGAACTTCGTTAAAGAAGCGATAGCGCCCGATGGTGGCTTCGAGGCCTGCTTTTCCGCGTGCCGAGTCATACGCGGCGGCATCGATCCGCTCAAGGTCATTCCTGAATGCATTGTGAAACACCCGTATTGCATCAACAGGTTGTGCCATATGCTTTCAGAATTCTCTCACTGGCTGATATAGTTATTTCCAGTTTTCAAATTTTGAAGGGACAACGGGGTTTTTATAGGTTACATTTTATTTTTCAAGTGCTGTGCAAATGCCCGTGCAGCAGCCAGATCTTTCTCATCAGGTCTTCCCTTATTGATCCCCCCGATAATCTTCAAGGGGCCGAACGTATCCCATCCCTTGCAGCAGAATTCATCCACGATGGTAAATCCATGGTTGACCAGTTTTTCCTTCAGGGCGGCATGATGTTTTATCTTCCCATCGCCACTGGTAGAGAATACAAACGCCCGTTTTTGTGTTATTGTCGGCAACGACTCTACATATTGCAGGAGCGTCTTGTGGTGTTTCATGAAGTAGATCCCGGACCCAAAGCCGATCAGATCGTATGCTTCAGGTGTTTCGGGTTTTGCATGCACGGTGTGGATATAGTCTGCATCCAGTTCTTCAATCATCACCTTTGCCACTTTTTCGGTATTCTGGTGATGGACTGACGTAAAGACGATCAATGTTTTCATGGGGGGTCTCTTTTGAGGGTATAATCTATGCTTTTATTTTCATTTCAGAGGTTAGAATCTTTGGGATTTATTGACGTTTTTGCTACATGGCAAGATCGAAGCGATCAAGGTTCATCACTTTGGTCCAGGCTGCTACGAAGTCCTGGACAAACTTCTCCTGGGCGTCCGCGCTTGCATAGACCTCGGCCAGAGCACGGAGCTGGGAGTTCGAACCGAAGATGAGATCGACACGCGTGCCGGTCCACCCGATTTCGCCAGTCCTGCGATCTCTGCCTTCAAATAAGTCACTGGCGTCGGGTACCGCCTTCCATTCCGTGCTCATGTCGAGCAGGTTTGTGAAGAAGTCGTTGGTGAGCGTTTCCGGTTTCTTCGTAAAAATCCCGTGCCGGGTCGGGCCGAAGTTGGTGTTCAGCACCCGCATGCCACCAACGAGCACCGTCATTTCGGGTGCGGTCAGGGTCAGCAGTTGCGCCTTGTCAACCAGCAGTTCCTCGGCTGATACAGCATAGCGGGTTTTTAAGTAGTTGCGGAAGCCGTCTGCTATGGGCTCGAGCGCGGCAAAAGAGGCTGCATCGGTCTGCTCCTTCGAGGCGTCCATGCGTCCCGGTGTGAAGGGAACCGTCACCTCGTGACCAGCCTTCTTTGCAGCCTGCTCGACGCCTACGCAACCGGCCAGGACAATCATGTCTGCCAGCGATACTTTTTTGCCTCCTTTTTGTGCCTTGTTGAACTCACTCTGGATTCCCTCAAGGACCTTAAGCACCTTTGCCAGCCGGGCAGGCTGGTTGACTTCCCAATCCTTCTGCGGGGACAGGCGGATACGGGCACCGTTGGCACCGCCTCGCTTGTCAGAGCCACGGAAGGTGGACGCAGATGCCCAGGCAGTCGTTACCATTTCCGATACAGACAGGCCGGACGCAAGGATCTTCTTCTTGAGAGAGGTGATATCCTTTGCATCGATCAGTTTGTGATTGACAGCGGGGATGGGGTCCTGCCAGATGAGGTCTTCTTTCGGGACTTCCGGACCGAGATAGCGTGCCCTTGGGCCCATGTCGCGGTGCGTCAGCTTGAACCATGCCCGGGCGAACGCGTCCGCAAGCTGATCCGGGTGCTCATAGAAACGCCGTGAAATCTTTTCATAGGCCGGATCGAATCGCAGGGAGAGGTCCGTGGTCAGCATGCCGGGCGGGCGACGCTTCGTCTTGTCGTGGGCATCCGGCACCGTGCCGGTGACTGCCTCACCCTTCGGTTTCCACTGGTGTGCACCAGCCGGGCTCTTGGTCAGTTCCCATTCGTTTTCAAACAGGACGCGGAAGAAGTTGTTGCTCCACTTCGTTGGCGTGTTAGTCCAGGTGACTTCCAGGCCGCTGGTGATCGCATCCCCACCTTTGCCGGTGCCGAAACTGCTCTTCCAGCCAAGGCCCTGCTCCTCGATGCCCGCCGCTTCAGGCTCGGGTCCCACATGGGTAGCAGGGCCGGCGCCGTGGGTTTTGCCAAAGGAGTGACCACCGGCGATGAGCGCAACGGTTTCCTCGTCGTTCATAGCCATGCGGGCAAACGTCTCGCGGATATCTTTAGCCGCTGCGACCGGGTCCGGGATGCCGTTCGGGCCTTCCGGATTGACATAAATCAGCCCCATCTGGACAGCAGCGAGCGGTTTTTCGAGGTTCCGTTCGCCAGAGTAGCGTTTGTCATCCAGCCACGTCTTTTCAGGACCCCAGTAGACTTCATCGGGCTCCCAGGCATCCGCACGACCGCCAGCAAAGCCAAAGGTCTTAAATCCCATCGATTCCAGGGCGACGTTGCCGGCAAGAATCATGAGGTCGGCCCACGAGATTTTCCTGCCGTACTTCTGCTTGATCGGCCACAGCAGCCGGCGCGCCTTGTCGAGGTTTGCATTGTCGGGCCAGCTGTTGATGGGCGGGAAGCGCTGCTGGCCGGCACCGGCACCGCCGCGCCCGTCACCGGTGCGGTACGTTCCGGCGCTGTGCCATGCCATGCGAATGAATAAGGGCCCATAGTGGCCGAAGTCTGAAGGCCACCAGTCCTGCGAGGTGGTCATTATCGCCTGCAGATCCTTCTTCACTGCCGCCAGGTCAAGTTTTTTGAATTCCTGAGCGTAGATGAACTCCCTGCCCATCGGGTTGGACAGGGGACAGTTCTGGTGAAGAACTTTCAGGTTCAACTGGTTTGGCCACCACTCCCGGTTGGAAATGCCACGGCCGGTTGCCTTGTTGGTTACCCCGCCCTTTTCCGGGCGCTTGCTGTCGTCAGTCATAATGTCACTTTCTATGGTTGTATGATTTTATCCACGGTAATGCCTTGAATATTCCTATGTCCGCCCAAATGACTGTTGCCTTGGCAGTGGCTATGGTCACGGTTTTTGTGCAAACGCAGCTGAAATTTTTTTAAAAACTGGATTTGATGATGAATCTTGTGGCCAATTGGAATTTTCGGGGTGGAAGCGTGCAGCAAAGGGAAGTGCGGAGATGATCAGGATCCAACATCAGTGGTTTGGTATGAGGACAGGGCAAAAAAAGGAACTAAGAGAAAACATTCGTTGCTGAAATCCTGGCAGGTGCAGTTTTTATTATTGGCACTGTAGCACCACCGGATGGTTTCAACTCAATGGTTACTCTGGTACTTGCTGGTACAGGAGCAACAAAAAACGTAATCTCGGCCTGATCACCGGGGTTCAGTGACATGATCCTCGTAGTACCGCTTTTTGCAGTAAAAAAACTCGTGGAGATCCTGGTATTATACATGAGGGGTTGCGGGAAGGTACTGGGTGTAGTGAAGACAATCCGCATCTTTGTCAAATCCAGTGCCGGACTGCATGGATCAAGCCCAATGGTGAACCTGATTTGGTCAATACCAGCTTCCGGATCAGATGAAAGACCATAAACGTTGCCGGTCATCCTGATATCCGCAGCAGGCAGTTCAGTACCCGTGCATACGGTTCTGACTGGCATGGTGGTGACGGGAACCGGCGTTGTGGTGACCGTTACATAGACAATTTGTGGCGTTGGCGTTGCGAGGGGGAGATGAACATTCACAAACGGCGGCGCAGGTGTTGTGTTCTGGGGATGACCATTCACAACCTGTGGTACCGTTGATACGCCAGGGTAACCCGTGTCCTGCGTGGTACATCCCGGGAGAAATACCATCGCCATAAGGAGAACAGAACAGAAGATTATCCCACAGTTGCGCATGATTGATGTGATATCATTAAATCATTAATATTATTCTATCCTTCTGGTTATGCTCTATAACCTTTTTGTAATTGTCAGAGGCCAGGCGGCCCTTACCCGGCGTACTTTCCGAAGAGATCTGGTCGTTTCATGATATCCGTTCCAAATCTCAGATATCCACGATTTCAGCTGATCTCTTACCGGTATCGACAAGCGCCACGCTACTCCTGCCTGTCAGGTGCCCATACACCTCCCCTGGGTTGACAATTAGCAGGGTCCCCTCTCTCCTGATTTCCGGGCGGTGGGTATGACCATATACCAGCAGATCGAGAGAACCGCAGGCTGTAAGCGTTTCCAGCAGTTCCCGGTCATTGCCGTGTACGAGGCCAATCCTCATCCCTCCCAAATCGATACGCGCAAATGTTCCCGTGATCTTCATGGCGGGAAGCAGGCCGGATTTTCGTTCGAGCAGCGCCCGGTCCCCGTCATTGTTCCCGAATACCCCGGTAAGGGGTGCTTTTAGTTCTTTTAGTGTATCGATCATGAACGGGGATATGATATCTCCCGCATGCAGCACGTGATCTACTTTTTTCAGGTTGAACGTTGCAATGGCTTTTTTTGTCTGCACAATATCATCGTGGGTATCGGACATGACACCAATGAGCATTCTTATCACTACGGTTCCATAGTCCGAAGAGGTGATAATTATTTGCCGGGAGATGGGCTTGATAAAAGAGAGTTCTGAGGTTAAATTGTATTTTTAATGGGCTGATGCTCTTTTTGCAGCGTAAGCATCAGGTACTGCCATTTCCGTGATGCCGGCAGGATCATTTAACCCATCAATTTCATCAAAGATTGTCATTAATTCTGTCCATCCTTCGTGTATTTCCCTGAATTCATCCCCTGTCATAATTTTTTTCCTCCCCTACCCAGTTCTTCTGGGATAAATCTGAATTTTATTGTGATTATATTATATATTTGCCAAACGGGTATGCATGGCATACTGGCAGGATCTTCATGTTATATACAACCTGAGGAGATTTTACCGCTGTATTATGAAAAAAAAGGATTTGTATTTTATGTACAATGTATAGCAATTAAAAAAAAAGTCTGTTCTCATCAGTTTCACTGGTAAAATAAAAAAATTAACCATAATTACCATTTTTATTAACTAAAAAAAATTTATTATTATAAAATTTATGTTATTAATATTAATTTTTTAAAAAAAATATTAATTAATTCTCAAAATGTATTTTTCATAAAAAACGGGTTTTCTTCCGACAGGAAAATTCAATCCTGGAGAACTTTCTCGCCGGCTTTTCAGACTTTGGCGATGAAGAATTCACTTTTTCCCCATCTTTTGCTATTATTCAGGATTTTTAACAATGAAGGAGTGCGTGCCTAAACGAATAATTTGAGAAATATTTATCATGGTGAATAAATCATTATACCGTATCTGCTCTTTGAATTTACAGGGTTAATGGTATTGTTTATTTCATATTTTCAGCGTTCAGCAGAGCAGGTCGATCGAGAGATATCGTCCATCAACGGGTAATTGATACATGGGGGGTTCAGATGTCAAGAATTGAAGAGAGCATTGAAATAACCTGTCCGGTCGAAAAGGCATTCGCCTTCACGACAGATGCTGCGAGCTGGAGCAAATGGCAGACAATGATCCCGGATGCAGAGCAGACATCGACGGGACCTGTTGGTGTCGGTACCACATTTAAAGGTACCAATCACCTGATGGGTCGTACCATGAAATGGACTGCCCAGGTTATTGACTATGAGAAAAACAAGAAGTTTGGAAAGAATATTACTTCAGGGTCCGTATTCATCGAACAACACAACACCTACGATTCTGTAAAGGATGGTTTGAAATTTACCATCGTCTATGATACGAAAGTGAATGGATTTCTTAGGATTTTGTCCCCGATGATAGTCAGCTCGATGCAAAAAGAGCTCAAGAAAAGTCTGGGCAACCTAAAACAGATTCTTGAGGCCTAGCGTTCAGGAATGAATAAAAAAATTCCACCCTCCTTTTTCACTCATACGAAGTGGTTCTCCGGTAGAATGCGTCCCCATGTATGAGCAAATTATACTATCTGATTTTGGTTCTTTGGGAAAAACGACCCTCATAATCGCAGTCGGCAGCCTTTCTGAAGTCCGGACAGGGTAAACTAAATGGTGAAAACAGCCTCGGTTTAAAGCCTTTGGTGACGATTAGATGAAGTGCAAATCTGCCGTATTTTTACAAACTGAGCGATATTTTGGCGTATTTTTACACGAACAGAAACGGACGGTTTTTTAGGACTATCCTGGACCGGCCCGGATACCGTTAAGGGAAATGGATCCCGATTTGGGCTTATTTTCCTTCCTAGGGTTTACAAAGTGTGAAAAATGAAAAATCTCATTTAATCTCGATCCTTTCCCCGGTTTCCATGTAATGAACATTCTCGGCTATCTTGCAGGCATGGTCAGCACAGCGTTCGAGATACCGGGCGACCATGATGTAGTGCGTGCACCGCGAGATATTCTTTGGATCTTCCATCATGTAGGTTATTCCTTCACGGAAGATTGAATGCCGTAATGCATCGATAGTATCGTCACGGGCTGAAAATCCCTCAATCAGCGCTAGATTATCAGACTCGTAGGCTGCAATCGCATCATCTACCATATCAATGACAAGGTCAGCCATATGGGGAATGCTCATAAGATTGGCAATATGTGGTTTATCCGAGATCTCTTTTGCGATTTTGGCGATCGTTTTGCCATACCGGCCAATCCGCAATGAGGCATTGATCACTTTTAATGTGCATACAATGACCCGCATATCTTTTGCCATCGGCTGGTAAAGGGCAATCAGGAGGT
>WSSedA1B3DRAFT_1000069_pt1 | contig 26914 bp, 23 predicted proteins | sample WetSurSiteA1Bulk_FD_9468 | JGI IMG/M metagenome (IMG submission 9468)
TATCTGATCCTTAAATGCCAGATTTATTATTGAATATTTGTTCCATCCAACTTCAGGGAGAACCTTGTCATAAAATACTTCAAGGTTTTTCAGCTTTCCTTCATAATTTTCAGCGCTCCCAAGGTGGATTGTATGGTTCCCTACCCTGGGGATCAGGTCGATTTCATCATTACCATCAACGAAAATCTGATCAATCTGTGCTGACCAGAAATCGTCCTTGTTTATATAGTTAACCAGATAATATATATCCTTAAGTATGGAATTTTTTATGCTTGTATCTAGCACGCTGACTCCATTCAGCATTGCCTGGTTTATATTAACATTACCCCCGACAATATGCAGCCTGGGAGTATAAAGGTTCCTTCTTCTGACAACCACTCCATCAACGTCAATAAAATAGTCACCTCCGTTATTTGGCATCAACCTCATTATCGGAGTGCGCTGATCAGCATATATATGAAGGGTTCCGTCAATCTCCATGCAGGCTTCTGCTGTTTTCAGCTCCCTGTACCTGCTCATGGTCTTTTCAATTTCATCCACTCTGATTTCCTTTACAGCCTTGCCGATAAGATTTCCGTTACCACTGATAATAGTATTCTGGATATCTTTTTTTGTAACAAAATGATATTGAGATGAATCAACAATTGTAATCTTGATCCTGCGGCATGGTTTTGAATGGGCCCAATGAGCATAGTAAACGGGCATTCCTACAAGGTATAATGTTGGTATAAGCAATAATATCCTGATAATTCTGCTCATCATCTGGTTATGGTTTTAAGCTTTTCTTCAATAGGAACAACAAGCTTATCGATATCGCCAGCTCCAATTGTAAGCAGCACATCAATCCTGCTTTCATCAAGGCATCCGGGTATATCATCCATTTTCACCATTCTCTTCCTTGCTGATTTCATCTGGTTAAAAATCATATCAGAAGTGACTCCTGGTATTGGTTTTTCACGTGCGGGGTAGATGGGAAGAAGAAAAGATTCATCAAGTTCATCGAGGATTTCTGCAAAACCTGCAGCATGATCACGTGTCCGTGAATAAAGATGCGGCTGGAAAATCCCTGTAATTTTTCTTCCCGTGAAATACTCTCTGACAGAATTTATACATGCTTTGATCTCTTCGGGATGATGTGCATAATCGTCTATATATGTAAGTCCGGGAAGATTGACCCTTATATCAAAACGTCTCCTGACTCCCTGAAACAGGATAATAGATTTCCTTATCTCCTGTTCTGTTACACCGCAACTCAGTGCAATAGCAACTGCGACAGTAAGATTTTCAATATTTATTATTCCCGGAAAAGCAAAATGAAGGTCATTAATAATACCGTCAGGTGTCTGAAGATTAAAGCAGTAGTAATCCGGTAAATGCTTTATCGCAAAAGCCCTGAAATCAGAGCCAGGATCAAATCCATAGGTGTACCCGGTAATTCCTTCAGGAATCTTAATCTCATCTCTGATCTTATAGTTTATGAATAATTTCCCTCCTGGTCTTATTTTCCGGCAGAAATCATTATATGCTGAAATCATTGTCTCCCGGTCACCATAGATGTCAAGATGATCTGCATCAACAGCTGTCACAACTGCCATATAGGGATCGAGCCTCAGAAATGATCTGTCAAATTCATCAGCTTCCATAACTGTGAATTCGCCTTCACCAACAAGAAGGTTAGTGTTGTAGTTCTTGGAAATACCTCCCAAAAAAGCTGAGCAATCAACATGTGATTGTTTCAGCAGGTGTGCTGTCATAGTTGAAACTGAAGTTTTCCCATGAGTGCCTGCAATAGCCAGTGTTTTGGTCCGGGATGAGATTTCACCGAGTATTTCAGACCTCTTGTACATTCTGTATCCGTTTCTACTGAAAAATGAGATGATCGTGTTTTCATACGGGATAGCCGGAGTAAACACAACAATCACACTTTCATTATGGGTGGAATTTCTGAATAAAAGAGGGATACTTTCCAATTTGTCTTCATAGGAAATTATGCAGCCATTTTTGGAAAGCATTCTGCTGATGTCAGTCTCTGATCTGTCGTAGCCAGCAATTACAAAACCTCTCTGTTCAAAATACAAAGCAAGGGCACTCATGCCGATACCTCCTATCCCTACAAAATAAATTCCCTCTATATTTTTAAGGTCGATCATCCTTTAATCAGATTAAGAACCTCTCTTGCAATCCGCAAATCAGAGTCACGTTCTGCCATTTTTGAAATATTGTCCGACAAAATCCTTTTCCTGCTGGTATCAAAAACAAGACTTGTCATTTCATTTACAAGCAAATTTTCAACTTCATGGTCAGCTATTAATACTGCAGCCTCTTTCTCAGCCAGCGCCATTGCATTCCTCGTCTGGTGATCCTCTGCAACATTTGGGGAAGGTACAAGGATCACAGGTTTCCCGACAAGACAAAGCTCCGATATTGTCCCCGCTCCGGCTCTTGAGACGATAATATCTGCTGCTGAGAATGCCAGGTTCATTTTGTCAATAAAAGGATAGACAGCGATGTTGGCTGCAAATGATTCATTGACTATCTTTTTTATGTTCTCATAATAAGATTTCCCGGTTTGCCAAAGCAACTGGCAACCTGATTTTTTTATAGTTTCAATGCTTTCAGAAAGCAGTTTGTTAATTCTTCCTGCGCCAAGCGACCCTCCAAGAATCAGTATCACTGGTAATTCACTTTTGAGATCAAATNATCTGAGAGCTTCTTCTCTTAGCTGACCAAGCTTATCAAAATTCTGACGCACAGGATTTCCTGTTTTAACTATTCTGGCTGCAGGGAAATATTTATCCATCCCATCGTAAGCCACACATATTACAGATGCCTTACCGGCAAGCAGCTTGTTTGTCACTCCCGAGGTACTATTCTGTTCCTGTATGAGAACGGGTATTCCCATCCTTTCCGATTGTTTCAGTACAGGTCCGCTTGCATATCCTCCTACACCCACAACGACATCTGGTTTAAATTCCTTTAACGTTTTCCGGGCCAACCGAAGGCTCTTAAAAAGCCTGATTATCACTGAAAAATTCTTAAGAATATTTTTACGGTCAAAGCCCGCAACCGGTAATCCTGTTATTCTGTAACCTGCTGCAGGCACTTTTTCCATCTCCATCCTGCCCTCTGCTCCTACAAAAAGAATTTCGATATCCGGTTCAATCCTGCGCAAAGCATTGGCAATTGAGATTGCAGGGAATATGTGTCCCCCGGTACCTCCTCCGCTGATTATTACCCTTTTATGCCTTTGCAGGTTCATATATTTTTTCTCCTTCGTCAGTTTTTTCCTCTTCCGGAAGATCTTCCTTTTTTATTCTTGCATTTACTACTCTGCTTACACTCAGTATTGCACCGATGGAAAAGCTCATCACAAGCACGGAAGTCCTACCCCAGCTAACCATTGGCAGAGTCTGGCCAGTTACGGGAAATAGTCCCACCGCAACCAGCATATTAAGCATAGCCTGGACTGTTATCATTACAATAAGCCCCATAACCAGGTAAGCAGGGAAAGCAGTCTCACATTTTTTCACAATTGTTATGCCTCTGAACAGCAATATCATATATGCAAGAATTAAAGGTATAGCTCCAAACAGCAACCCGTATTCTTCTATTATTATAGCGAAAATGAAATCTGAATTTGACTGGGGAAGCATGTTTCGTTGAGTACTCTTACCAGGGGCCTTCCCGAACAAACCTCCTGTTGAAATGGCAATTTTTGCCTGGTTTGACTGATAATCAGCATCCTCATCCACTTTACCTGAGAAGAAATTCTCAATCCTGTTTTTCCAGACCTGTACCCTGTTTTTCTCAGTAAATATTCCAAGCAGCATTGCAAATAAAACGACTCCCGCTACAGCAATTCCAATATAAGCCAGAAGATATTTTAATGGAACCCGGCCTATAAACATTATTATCATGCTGATGCCAAAAACCATCATAGCTGTCGACAGGTTTTCCGGCATAATGAGAGCACATATAACAGCGACTGGCAGCATAAGACGCTTAGTCACCGCCATGAAATTGTTCAGTTCACCCTGGAACCTTGACAGCTCTCGTGCCAGATAAAGTACAAGGGCAACTTTAGCGACGTCAGAGGTCTGAAGCCGGAACCCTGTTCCTGGTATCTCAATGGTACGAACAGCTTCATTAACCCGGGCTCCGATAGCAAATGTCAGTATCAGCAATCCAATCGAAAAAAGCAGTATAACTCCTGCCAGCGATGAGTAAATCCTGTAAGGCAGATAGTGGACAACAACAATTATCCCCAGGCTCAGTGCCAGCATGAAAAACTGACTTCTTAAGAAATAAGTGGTGTTCCCCCCATGTTTAAGGTATGCAACGCTTGCCGATGAGCTGTAGACAGCCAGCAACGAGTATATCATGAAAAGGACCACAAGCCCCCAGATGACTCTGTCGCCTTTAAATGTCTTTGTTAGCCAGCCTTGTTGCATTTGTGGTAATATTAAAGATTTCTGACAGCCTGTTTAAATTGGCGCCCCCTGTCCTCATAATTGTTAAACAGGTCAAAGCTTGCACATGCAGGTGATAAAAGAACTGTCTGTCCCTTTTTTGCCAGGTAGTAGGACGACCTTACAGCCTCCTCCATGGAAGATGTTTCAACTATTGTGGGGACCAGATCCTTAAATGCTTCAACTATCTTCCTGTTATCCTTGCCGAGGCAGACAATTGCCAGCACTTTCTGCTTTACAATTGTGAAAAGCTCCGAATAATCATTCCCTTTGTCAATACCTCCTGCTATCCAAATTACATCTGTTTCCATACATTCAAGGGCGTACCAGGTTGAATTGACGTTAGTACCCTTTGAATCATTAATAAAATTTATCCCGCAGACAGTGATTACCGGTTCCAACCGGTGTTCGACTCCCTGAAAATCAGAAAGACTTTCCCTTATAATGTCTTTTCTGATAGTCAGTACTTTACCCGCAATTGCTGCCGCCATCGAATTGAAAACGTTGTGACGGCCTTTTAATGCCAGATCATGAATGGTCATAAGGTTGGTTTTAGTGAGGTAATCAATTATTAGTTCATTGTTTTCGATATAGGCTGTCATCCCTTCTTTTAAATCGGCCGAAAAAGGAAGAAGGGTCATTCCGTAATCTTTCTTCGACAGTTCATTTTTAATTACAGGATCATCTGCCCAGTAAATCAGAAACTCAGATTTTGTCTGGTTTTGGGTCACCCTGAATTTGGAATCTATGTAATTCTGAAGCTTATAGCCGTACCTGTCGAGGTGGTCGGGTGTTATGTTCATCAGTACAGCTATATCTGCCTTAAACTGATACATACCGTCAAGCTGAAAACTGCTTAGTTCAATAACATAATAATCATAAGGGCCTTCTGCTACTGCCATGGCAAAGCTGTTTCCCACATTTCCTGTCATAGCAACATTTTTTCCAGCTTTATTCAGAATATGATAAATAAGATTTGTTACTGTGGTCTTGCCATTACTTCCTGTAACACAGATCTTTATGCCAGTAGCATATCTGCTTGCAAATTCAATTTCTGAAATTACAGGGATCCCTTTTTCATGAAGTTTTATTACGATTGGAACATCCTCGCGAACACCAGGGCTTTTAATTACCTCATCAGCACTATAAATCTCATTCTCTGTATGTTTGCCTTCTTCCCATCTGATCTTATTCTTATCAAGAATCTCCCTGTATTTTTGCCTGACTTCTCCTTTGTCAGAAACAAAAACATCAAATCCTTTCTTTTGTGCAAGTATTGCTGAACCTGCCCCGCTTTCTCCAGCCCCGAGTATTACAATCTTCTTCATACAGTTATCTGATCTTTAACGTCACAATACTTATTACCGCAAGCATTATTGCCACAATCCAGAACCTCGTGACCAGCTTTGGTTCTGTAAATCCTTTCTTTTGATAATGATGATGAAGAGGAGCCATCAGAAAGATCCTCTTACCCACTCCGTATTTTCTTTTAGTCCTTTTGAAATAAGAAACCTGCAGTACTACTGAAAGATTTTCGACCAGGAAGATGCCGCACAGGATCGGAATGAGGAGCTCCTTTCTTATAATTATGGCAAATACTGCGATTATGCCTCCGAGGGCAAGGCTGCCTGTATCGCCCATAAAAACCTGTGCGGGAAATGAGTTGTACCATAAAAAGCCGATAGTAGCCCCGATGAAAGCGCTTGCATAAATCACAAGCTCTTCACTGTAGGGTATGTACATAATATTAAGGTACCGGGCATAAATGACGTTACTCGACAAATATGCAAGAATGCCAAGGGCAGTTCCGATTATAGCCGAAACACCTGTAGCAAGCCCGTCGAGCCCGTCAGTAAGATTGGCTCCGTTGGATACTGCCGTTACTATGAAAATTACAATAACTACAAAAACTAACCACGTAAAATATGGTCTGATTTTTTCAGGAATGAAGGCAACCAGCCAGGCATAATTGAATTCATTGTTTTTTATGAAGGGGATCGTGGTCTTTGTCGATTTGTGTTCCATCGAAATCTGGCTTTCAGGATAATAAGGCTGAGCAGGATCCAGAAGCTCAATTCTTTCCCTTGCAGTCAGATCAGAGATGGGGACTTTCTCCATTATTATAACATCTTTGCTGAAGAAAAGAGTCACTCCCACTATCAGACCAAGAACGATTTGTCCTGAAATTTTAAACCGGGCTGCGAGCCCTTCTTTGTTCTTTTTAAAGACTTTAATATAATCATCCAGAAATCCAATGAAGCCCAGCCAGATAGTCGTCAGGAGCATTAAAATAACATAAGTGTTATCAAGCTTTGCAAACAGAATGACAGGGACAATAATAGATGCCAGAATTATCACCCCTCCCATCGATGGAGTTCCTTTCTTCTGATACTGCCCTTCCAGTCCGAGATCCCTGACAATCTCCCCGACCTGTTTTAATTGAAGATATCCTATAATACGTTTCCCGATAAGAAGTGAGATAATCAGTGAGGTAATTACTGCCAATGCCGATCTGAATGAAATATAATTGAACATCCCTGCTCCCGGGACATTAAGTTCATTCAGATATTTAAAAAGATAATAAAGCATACATTATTTATTATTTTTCAACTGAAGGGCAGCTTTCAGTTCCTCCCTGTCGTCGAAATGGTGTTTTACCCCGTTTATTTCCTGATAAGGTTCATGCCCTTTGCCTGCTACAAGAATCACATCTCCTGAACCTGCAAGCATGACAGCAGCCTTTATCGCCTCTCTCCTGTTGACGATCCTCAGTACTTTTTCCCGGACATCAGGTGTAATGCCCGATTCCATATCATCAAGTATCTTTTCCGGATCCTCAGTCCTTGGATTATCAGAAGTAAGAATGACTTTCGAACTACCTTCGGCACATATAGCTGCCATTTTTGGACGTTTTGTCCGGTCTCTGTCTCCTCCAGCACCTACGACCGTTATAAGCTGCTTTCCTTCGACCCTGATTTTGTTGATCGTTGATATAACATTAAGAAGTGCATCGGGTGTATGGGCATAATCAACCAGACCATTTATTCCCCCGACAGAACTTACAGATTCAAGTCTCCCGGGGACAGATCTGAGATCACTCATGACAGTCAGTATTTCCTCCCTGCTTCCACCCAGCAACTCTGATGCTGCAAAAACTGCAAGAAGGTTTGAAGCATTAAAATCCCCTATAAACCTGGTCCAGACCTCCTCACCCTGTATTTTCAGAGCCATTCCGCCAAAATCCAGTTCAATCACGTTGCACCGGAAATCGGCCAGACCTTTTACAGAAAATGTGTACTTCCTGGCATTGCAGTTCTGAAGCATTACAATTCCGTTTTTATCGTCAATATTTGTCAGGGCAAAAGCATCCGAAGGCAGCGAATCAAAAAATCTCTTTTTAGCTTGCAGATAATTGCTGAAAGTAAGATGATAATCGAGATGATCGTGAGTCAGGTTCGTGAAGATTCCGCCTGCAAATCTTAATCCGGCTATACGTTTCTGATCAATCGCATGTGAGCTTACCTCCATAAAAGCAAAGTCGCAGCCTGCCCTGACCATTTCTGCCAGATTCCTGTTTAGCTGTACCGGATCGGGGGTTGTATGAGTCGCAGGAAGCTCCTTATCAACAATATAATTGCATACAGTAGAAAAAAGCCCGCACTTATAGCCAAGCCTCGAGAACATCCTGTATAGCAAAGTAGCTATTGTTGTTTTACCGTTGGTACCGGTAACCCCGGTAAGTTTTAATGATGAAGAGGGATTGCCAAAAAATTCAGAGGATACTATTCCAAGAGCATTTGCAGANTCAATTGTCTTTATCCAGCAGACNTTGCTGTCAGTCTTTTCAGGAAGAGTTTCACAGATTACAGCCGAAGCTCCTGNGGCTACAGCANTNCCAATAAATTCATGTCCATCGCTCCTGGTTCCCNTTACAGCTACGAAGAGNGNNCCTGGTTTTACTTTCCGTGAATCAAATTCAATATTTTCAATNACCGGATTTTCAGCTCCGGTAATTGAAACTTTTCCAATATTCTTTATCAGGTTCCTAATCTGGATCATATTNTGGTCACAAATTCATATCTAGTGAAACAACACTGCCTTCATAAATTCTTGCACCATGTTCCGGTGATTGCCTGAGGACCCGCCCCTTNCCGCTGTATCTTACCCTGAGTCCTGANTTTTCGAGAACATATATTGCNTCCCTGAGGCTCATTCCCCTGACATCGGGAACCAGTCCTTCCTTCAGATCGACTCCCACAAGCCTGATTGTATCACCTTTTTCCTTTGTTGCCACCCATTCCTCCCTGGAAGTCCTCTTATACCTTACTTTAAAGTCACCCAGAACTTCATTTATATCAGACCTGTAACCGTTGCCGGCTTCAGGAGCAGTCAATTCCTTATCTTCTTTGTTTTCAGCCTTATAATCTCTATAAAATGTAGTTGCATAGACCTTATCGGATATTTCCTTGAAAACCGATCCTGCGACTATATTGCCGTAATAGACCCCGTTCGAAGGGGCATTGACCACCACAATGCATGAATAAAGCGGATTCTCTGCCGGGAAATAACCTACAAATGAAGCCTGGTATGACATTCTCGGTCCCTGCCTGTATCCGTATTTGTCGCGTGCAATCTGCGCCGTCCCTGTCTTGCCTGCTATTTTATAGTTGGCATTCCTGAGATTGGTTGCGGTACCATGCGCAACTACTCCTTCCATCATTTTTTTTGCTTTCCTGATTGTATTCCTCGAAGCAATTGAATTAATGATGACATCTGTCCCGAAACTTTTAATTACCGATCCGTTCCTGAGGATTGCTGTTACGAATCTAGGACGCATCATTTTCCCGTCATTTGCAACAGCATTATAAAATGTCAATATCTGCAAAGGAGTCATCTGGACCTCATAACCGTGCGACATCATAGGTAAAGAGAGTCCCGACCAGTATTTGTCACCAGGGTATCTGATNAGTGGCTGGCCTTCACCTTTAATCTGCAGGTCAAGNTGCTGATTAAGCTTCATGGCATAAAGCCTGTTGACAAAATCCTTTGGATTATTCTTATAATGNTGAGTTATNAGAATTGATGTCCCGACGTTGGAAGATTTCTCGAATACCTGCTTTACAGTTAGTTTTCCGTATCCTTCCTCTTTGGTATCGCGTATAATTTTATTATAAAACTTCACGCTCCCTGTACCGGTATCAACAATGTCCCCGGTATCAATAACTCCGTCCTCAATAGCTGCCATCAGGACAGGCAGTTTGAATGTTGATCCCGGTTCAGTGCTTTCTGCAACTGCATAATTATAGGTTTCACTATAGCTTCCATCGCTTCCCTTTTCAAGGTTGGCAATGGCTCGTATATCACCAGTTGACACTTCCATAAGCACAGCACATCCGTGATGGGCGTCATGTTTCCTGAGTTGATTCTCGAGGGCGCTTGATGCGACATCCTGAAGATCAACATCAATAGTTGTTACAATATCATTCCCGTCTTTGGAATCAACACTTTCCCCCCCGTCAACTGCGATCCAGTCACCGCCTGTCAGGCGTTGCTTGACAACAATCCCGTTTTTTCCGGCAAGATCTTTATTGAAAGAACCTTCAAGACCAACCTGAGTACCTTCAGTGCCAAAATTCAAATAGCCGATTGTTCTGGCTGCAAGATTTCTCTGGGGCAGGATCCTCTTGTTCTCCGCCTGGGCCAGGAATCCGCCTCTGTACTGGCCTTCCCTGAAAATCGGTAGTTCTTTAAGCTTTTTGAGAGTTGCATAATCCACTTTTTTCTGGATAAGAAAATAACGATCGCCCCTTCTCCTTGCAGCAGTGATCGCTGATTTCCAGCCTGCTGCCGAATAAATGCCAACAAGCTTTGACAGACCGTTTGACAATCCGTCAATTCCGCGCGACCAGGTCTCAGCCGACATACCGGTGCTTCTGGTATCCATATAGACTGAATAATATGGGACTGAACTGGCAAGAAGCCTTCCATCATGAGCAAGGATATCTCCACGGTTGGCCTGAAGTTCAGCGGTTTTGTAAACATATTTCTCGCTCATTGCTGACCATTTACCCCTCTGAACATATTGAAGGATTAGGATTTGAACAAGCAGTGCCACTGCGAAAATTATCAGCACGAAATAAACGACTGCACTCCTCCACACTATTTCTTCTCTTACTGCCATCCCGATTATTATTTATTGACAATCAACCTGTAAGGTGGCGTCTTAAGTTCTTCAAGTCCAAGCCCTTTCTCCCTGACCATCCTGAAAACCTCCGATTGCCTGCTGACGGACATCAGGTCAGCTGAAGTTGACAGTGCTTCAGCCTTTAGATCTTTCACTTCCCTTGAGAGCCTGGTTGTTTCACGTGTTATTTTTTCAGCGTGAAACCTGTTTCCGATATATACTGCTCCCAGAATTGTCAGAAGTATGATATACCAGATGTTTTTGAGAATGATCTTCTCAGAAACTAAAATGCCGCTGAGCAGTTCTTTAACAAAACTGCCTGATTTACCCTGTTTGGATTTGTCATCTTTGGTTTCTGTCATCTCCTAGATCTTTTCTGCAATCCTGAGCCTTGCGCTCCGGGCTCTTTTATTATCTTCAATTTCAATTTCTTCTGGAACTGTTCCTTTCTTATTTATTATCCTGAAAGGAGTGATCAGATTTCCGTAAAAATCTTTTTTCTCTTCACCTTCAAAATTGCCTGTCCGCATAAAGTTTTTCACCACCCTGTCCTCAAGTGAATGGTAGGTTATGATAACCAGCCTTCCATCCTTTTTCAGCATGAATAGAGCTTGTTCAAGCATTTCTTTCATGTAATCTATCTCATGATTTACAGCAATTCTCAAAGCCTGAAAAACACGGGCATAGAATTTATGTTCCTGCCGGGGCGGGGCCAGCCTGCCGATTGCATTTATCATATCACTCACGGTTGTGAGGGGTTTGACGGCCCTTGCAGTTACAATCGCCCTGGCAATCCGCCTCGAATTCACAAGTTCTCCGAAGTCGTACATAATTTTCGCAATAGCAGTTTCATCGAGTGTTTTAAGTAGGCTGGCAGCAGTAACCGGACCTTTCTTATTCATCCTCATATCAAGCGAAACATCCTGACGGAAGGTGAATCCTCTTTCGGGTTCATCAAACTGATGGAATGAAACTCCCAGATCTGCTATAAGTCCGTCAATTGAGCTGATGCCATTATACTCCAGGTTGTTCTTAAGGAACCTGAAATTCTGATTTAGAAAAATCAATCTCTTATCATCCGGCACATTCTGGATAGCGTCATCGTCCTGGTCAAAAGCTATCAGCTTACCGCTATTCAGCCTTTTTAGGATTTCCATTGAATGACCTCCGCCACCGAAAGTAACATCGACATAAATCCCGTCAGACCGGATATTCAGTCCCTTAATACTTTCATCCAGTAATGCAGGTACATGGTAAAACATTATTCCATAGGCTCATTTACACTCCCACCCAAAAGCTTCTCGGCCAGATTGGCAAAATCTTCAGCTGGCATTCCGATAGTATCGTAAACCGAAGCTGCCCATATTTCAATTCTGCCATCCTCACCAGCAAGAACAACATCCCTTTCGGCTCCAATAATTTCAAGCAACCTCTTTGGAATCAGCATACGGTTATTGTTGTCGAGGGAAAGTTCTGCGGTTCCCTTGAAGAAATTTCTCAGGAACATGTTGTGTTCACGGTTATAAGGGTTAATTCTTTTCCTGATCTTTTCAAGCTGCCTGTTCCAGTCATCAAGAGCATACAATACCAGGCAGTTCTCGAAAATATCTTTCCTGACCACGAAGCGATCCTGTGCAGCAGGAGGCATCTGCTTTTTGAACGCCATTGGAAGGATTATTCTTCCCTTGACATCAACTTTACACGGGTAATCGCCAATAAATGTGGCCATATTTACTTTTTACTATTAAGAACGCTAAAATATGAAAAAATTATCCACTTTACTCCACTTTACTCCACCTTTTTTTGAATATTGTTAATAACTTTTTCTTAATATGTCCATTAGATGAAGGGTTGCAAGGATATTGTGATTGATAATATTGAATGAATATTTCTCATAAAAAACACTGCCATCCGACTAAAAGCATAAGATTGCCTTCGGCGAGCTTATGTTAATTTCAAATATTATCCGCTTACAAGTTTGAGTTATTATTGTATTACAACAAATAATATACCTGACACAATAAATAAATTACCCATATCAATAAACGATTTAACCGTAAAGGGTACAGGAGTTTTAAAATGAGAAATATGCGAACAAGGTAGCCAGGGTTTTGGGGAGAGGCAGATGATTATGAAAAGAGAACTAAATAGGAGTCGGATAAATACAGATTATTTTGTTTACTTAACCTAAATTTATTTTTTGGTACTTTTGTAACTGATTTTAAAAAATGGAGTTTTATATGACCGGATCCTCAACAACAAATGATATCCTTCAGCTTGATGTTGAGCAGATTTTATATTCTAAAAATCCGGCATTGAAAAAAGCTGTCCCAGGATTCTTAATCAGGTACTTAAAAAGAATTGTCCACCAGGATGAATTGAATGATTTTCTGAAGATCGCCGGGCACAGCAGGGATGCTGAATTCATAAAAACCGGACTTGATTATTTCAATATCAAATACAATGTAAAAGGAATAGAAAATATTCCGGCATCAGGGAGATTCATTTTTGTCTCCAATCATCCTCTGGGAGGTCTTGATGGACTGGTTTTTATTTATGAGCTGTCAAAGCATTTTAAAGAGCTTAAGTTTCCTGTAAATGATATACTGATGAATATCACGAATCTTTCGGGAATTTTTGTCCCGATAAACAAACACGGAGGTCAGGACCGTGAAGCGGTGAGGAAGATAGAAGAAGCTTATGCATCAGACAACCAGGTACTCTATTTTCCGGCAGGATTGTGTTCAAGAAAAAAGAAAGGGATCATCAGGGATCTTCAATGGCACAAAAGTTTCATTACCAAAGCTTTACAGTACAAAAGAGATATCCTTCCGGCATATTTCTCAGGCAGAAACTCCAATTTCTTTTACAACCTCTCCAATATCAGGAATTTTCTTGGAATCAAAGCAAATATAGAAATGCTTTATCTCGCCGATGAAATGTTCAAACAGAAAGGCAAGGAGATTGATCTTGTTTTCGGCAGTAAAATTCCCTGGCAAACTTTTGACCATTCAAAATCGCCTGTTGATTGGGCTGCCTGGGTCAAAGAAAAATCATATGAACTGCAATCGTTTATTACCCAAGAATCGATGAATCAAAAAAATGTCTAAATTGTGCCGACTTTTTTTAAGAAATATTCTGAAAATCGGATTATAAACAGTAACAGATGATACCAATTGCTGAGCAATTACCTATTGATCAGATACTAGCAGAACTTACTAAAGACAAGCTTTTACGGCTTACCAATAATGGCAATAATGAGGTTTATATTTTTGATAACAGAAATTCGCCTGCCCTTATGCATGAAGTCGGAAGGGTCAGNGAGATTACTTTTCGTCATGCAGGAGGGGGCACAGGAAAGGATATAGATATTGATGAGTTTGACCTCGATTCTGAAGATCCTCAGAAACAGCTTATTGTATGGGACCCTGAAAACAGGGAAATGGTAGGTGGTTACAGGTATTATTTCCCACCTAAAGGATGCACACATTGCGATGTGACTAAGCTTGCCTCATCATCATACTTCAGCTTTTCAGAGAAATTTCATAAAAAGTATTTCCCCCACATGATGGAGCTTGGCCGTTCCTTTGTACACCCTGATTATCAATCACGTGCAAGGGGACGCAAAAGTCTTTATGCCCTTGACAATCTTTGGGATGGCCTTGGTGCCCTGATTTTAGACAATCATCATTTAAAGTATCTTTTTGGCAAGGTAACAATGTATCCTCATTTTAATCAGAAAGCACGGAACATGATATTGTATTTCCTCAGGAGGCATTTCAGCGATCCTGATAACCTTGTTGTGCCTCTCGATCCTGCCAATATTGATATACACGAGGAAGAAATGAGAAAGCTTTTCAGAGGATGGAGGTATAAGGATAATTATAAGATACTCTCACGGGAGGTAAGGAATCTTAACGAAAATATACCTTCGCTCATCAATGCTTATATGGGCTTATCTCCAACCATGAGGACTTTCGGTACTTTTATTAATCACAAGTTCGGAGATGTTGAAGAGACAGGTATAATGATCACTCTCAGGGATATCTATATTGAAAAGATAAACAGGCACCTTGCATCCTACAAGAAGGATTTTCTGATCACCTGGTTTTCGCACAAAAGTCAATAGGCTCTTTCGTTTCGTCCTTCAATATAATTTATAAACGACTGATTCGCTACCTTATTCCCTCCAGGTGTGGGATAGTTGCCAGTAAAGTACCAGTCTCCGGTATGGCCCGGGCAGGCTTCATGCAGACCCTCAATTGACTGGTAAACAATTTCTACTTCTGCATTTATTTCTTCGGATTTTAGCAGGGATGAAATCTTGGTGGAAATCATTTCTGCAGAGAAAGGTTTATATATCTGTCTTACAAGATTTCTATTCTCTCCGACCGGCTTGAGAATTTCGGATTTAGCTTCTTCATAAATTTCACTTAGAAGCGATTCATTTCCGCTATCTTTCATCAGTTCGACAGCCGCTTTGAATGCTATCAGGTCTCCAAGCCGAGCCATGTCAATACCATAACAGTCGGGATACCTCAACTGTGGCGATGATGAGACAATAACTATCTTTTTAGGATCCAGTCTGTCAAGGATCTTAATAATGCTTTTTTTAAGTGTTGTTCCCCTGACTATTGAGTCATCGATCACTACAAGATTATCGATACCTCTTTTAATAACACCATAGGTAACATCATAGACATGCCCGACAAGGTCGTCCCTGCTGCTGTCTTCAGTAATAAAGGTTCTAAGTTTGACGTCTTTAACAGCAATTTTCTCAACTCTCGGTCTCCGGTTTATAATCTTTTCAAGCTCGTCTCTGGTCAGCGTTTCCCGATTTGCAATTATAGCATCCATTTTTGACTGGTTGACATAATTTTCAACCCCTTTTATCAGACCATAGTAGGCACTTTCAGCTGTGTTTGGGATATACGAGAATACTGTATGGTCAATATCATAATCAACTGCTTTAAGAACCGGGTGAGTAAGCAGTTCCCCCAACTTTTTCCTTTCCCGGTAAATATTTTTGTCGGTTCCTCGTGAAAAATAGATTCTTTCAAACGAACATTTTCTGAGTTCAGCCTTATCTCTGACCTCTTCAATGTAAGGTTCACCTGAGACTTTAATAATTATCGCGCTTGCAGGCGGAAGCTCTAAGACATTATCAGTGCGGACATTAAAGATAGTCTGGATGACTGGACGCTCTGAAGCAATTACAACCACCTCTTCATCAATGTAATAAAATGCAGGTCTTATCCCAGCAGGATCTCTTATTACAAATGCATCTCCATGACCTACCATCCCTGCCATTACATAGCCCCCGTCCCAGTTCCGGCTTGCTTTTTTTAGCACAGTTCCCAGATCGAGATTAGTCTCAATCAACGGAGTAATCTCCCTTTTTGAATAACCCTGTTCTTTAAAAAACCTGAAAACCCGTTCATTCTCTTCATCAAGCCGGTGTCCAATATTTTCGAGGATAGTCACTGTATCGGAGAAATCCACTGGAGTCTGGCCAAGTTCAACCAGGGAGCTGAAAAGTTCACCAACATTGGTAAGGTTAAAGTTACCTGCCAATACCAGGGTCCTTGATTTCCAGTTGTTTTCACGGCTGACGGGATGGACATAGTCGATGTTATAGTTTCCGTAAGTGCCATATCGCAGATGACCCATATATATGTCACAAGCAAACGGAACATTTGCTTTTATGAATTTAGGATCATAGAATTCCTGCTTATGCGACCTGCCTATTTTATCAATATCTTCATAGATCAGGCTGAATATCTCTTTTATAGGATTGACTTTGTTGGATCTTTGCCGGAAAATGTACCTGTTACCTGGCTCTACATTCAGCTTTATTCCTGCAATACCTGCACCATCCTGCCCCCTGTTGTGCTGTTTTTCCATCATCAGGTACATTTTCTGCAGCCCCCAATCCCATGTCCCATACTTTTCAAAATAGTACTCTAACGGCTTTCGCAATCTTAACAGAGCAATGCCGCATTCGTGTCTAATATTATCGCTCATGATTATTTTTTATTCAGGTCCGGGAAATTTATTACATCCGGAACAAGGTAAGCATCCGGAAAAACTTTGCGTATCATCAGAAGGTATTTTGTACCCTCGATTCTGGTCCTGTAATCTCCAACACGTATCTTATAATAGCCTGGTCTGTCAAATGAAGCATATGATATTATATCAGGGAATTTGGTCATAAACTCCTGCCTGACTTTGCCTGATTCAGTCCTTGCCTTTTTATCAGAGCTGCTGTATATCTGAACTCTGAAACCTTCAATACCGTTGAGCCTTTTGTTATAAAGTATATACCGGTGAATCAGAGAGTCAATAGCAGGATCCTGATAAATAGCAAGAGTGCCCATATGGGAATTCCTATCCTGTCTTTCGAGAAGACTGGCAGTTAAACCATTCTGCTGGGCTGAGCAAAGACCATATTTAAAAGAAAGAGCTAAAAAAAATAAAAGGGTGTTCTTTAACATGTTATAAAATGTTAACCCAGTTCATCCGCAAGCTCGTCAGAAATCTCAAGGTTNTGATAAACATTCTGAATATCGTCATCATCTTCCAGTGCTTCAATAAACCTCAATACTTTCCTGGTCGAATCAATATCCAGTGATTTAATATTATTCGGGACTCTTTTCAACCTTGCCTCTTCAGGTTCAATTCCAAGGTCATTCAACTTTCTGTGTACACTTCCGAAGTCCTCCTTGGCACAAGTAATAGTCAGTGTCTCATCATCATTTTCAAAATCCTGTGCTCCGGCATCAATCAGATCCAGTTCGATATCGTCCAGAGAAATTCCTTCCTTATTTATTGTAAATATACCTTTCCTCTCAAAAAGGGAACTTAAGGATCCGTTTGTTCCAAGTTTACCTCCGTGTTTATTAAATGCTGATCTGACAGATGCAACAGTTCTGTTATTATTATCGGTAAGACATTCAGCAAATATTGCCACTCCGCAAGGTCCATACCCTTCAAATGAAGTTTCAACATAAGTATCAGCTTCTGAACCGACTGCCTTTTTAATGGCTCGTTCGATGTTATCCTTCGGCATATTTGCGCCTTTTGCATTCTGGATGGCAAGTCTCAGTCTGGAATTGGTGTCAGGATCGCCGCCACCCTCTTTTGCTGCAATAAGAATTTCTTTAATGATTTTGGTAAAGATCTTTCCCCTTTTGGCGTCATTTGCACCTTTCTTTCGCTTTATCGTTGACCATTTATTATGACCTGACATACAGATTTAAATTAAAATTTCAGATGCAAAATTAAATATTTCTTTAATACATAATTCATTGTTGTTACTTTTGACACTAAATTAAGATGCACGATTCACGATGCACGATACAAGGTTATTCCCCCTTTGAAGGGGGCAAGGGGGATGTAATAATACGTTTGATTAGAAATATTAATGTCTAAAAAAGTTTACATAGAAACCTATGGATGTCAGATGAATGTTGCTGACAGCGAGGTAGTCGTTGCGATTCTCTCTGATCTGGGATTTGAACATACAGATAGCATCAATGAAGCAGGACTCATTCTTATCAATACATGTTCTATCAGGGAAAACGCTGAACAGCGAATCTGGGGCCGCCTCAAGGCTATCAGTCATCTTAAGAAAAAAGATACGAGGATCATGATTGGTCTGATCGGATGCATGGCTGAGCGATTGAAAGAGAAAGTCATTGAAAAAGAGCATATAGTCGATATGGTTATCGGGCCTGACGCATATCGTGACCTTCCATCCCTGATTGCTGAAGCAGAATCGGGGCACAAAGCTGTCAATGTTCTGCTATCGCGGGAAGAGACATATGCAGGAATATCTCCGGTAAGGATGGATAAAAACGGCGTTACTTCGTTTGTATCTATTATGAGGGGTTGCAATAATATGTGCGCTTATTGCGTCGTGCCATATGTGCGTGGTGCCGAAAGAAGCAGGGATCCTGAATCAATACTAAATGAGGTAAAAGAATTGTGGGCTAACGGGTACAGGGAAGTCACTTTGCTCGGACAGAACGTAGATTCGTACAACTGGGAACATGAGGGGCACAGAACAGGTTTCCCGGAATTGCTTGAAAAAGTTGCCCTTGTAAATCCGTTGCTCAGAGTCAGGTTCTCCACCTCACATCCAAAAGATATCTCTGATGAATTGCTGAATACAATTACAAAACATAATAACATCTGCAAGCATATTCATCTTCCGGTACAGAGCGGAAGCAGCAGAATCCTTAAGCTCATGAATCGTGAATACACAAGGGAATGGTATATGGACCGGATAAAGGCTATCCGTTCAATTATCCCCGATTGTGCCGTCTCAACTGACATTATTGCCGGATTCTGTTCAGAAACAGAAGAAGATCATAAAGAGACCCTTTCATTAATTGAATGGGGCGGATTTGATTTCGCATATATGTTTAAGTATAGCGAAAGACCAGGTACGAAAGCTGCCAGGAAATATAAGGACGACATTCCTGAAGAAATAAAAACAAGACGTCTTAATGAAATAATCTCAATTCAGAATAAAATTTCAGCACGATCAAAAAAGCAGGATATTGGCAGGATTTTTGAAGTACTCATTGAGGGCTACTCAAAAAGATCACATGATTATCTATCAGGAAGAACTTCACAGAATAAGGTTGTTGTATTTCCTGAAAATGGCTTTAAGAGAGGTGATTATGTTAACGTTTACGTGGAAAGATGCACTTCGGCAACTCTGATTGGAAAGATTAATTAATCTCTTATTGTTTATCTTTTCAATTTAACTACTAACTTGTATAAAGTTTAAACTATAAAAAATGAAAATCAGGATATTCCTTTGCATTTTTTTGATTCTCAATTCATTCACAATCACATACGGGCAGAAATCAGACAAAAAGATAACAATTACCGGATCGGTGGTTGATGAAACAAATGCCCCGATTGCTAATGCAATCATCATGGTTGATGGAGAAAAAACAGGTTCCCTGACCAACAACAAGGGATCTTATAAAACAAAAGTCACACCGGAAAATAAAAGGATCGGAGTTTTTACATATACAAATGGAATAGTTGAGGAAGAGATCGGTGGAAGGGAAAAAATCAATTTCACTTTTAAGGGATCAGTTCCTGATCAGAAGACTGGCAAAATTGAATATGGAGATGAAGCAATAGACATGGGTTATGGAACTGTAAAGAAAAAGACAGTTACAGGTTCAGTTGGAAAAATTGACGGTACTCAATCAAAATATGCGTCATATAATTCTATCTACGAAATGCTCAGGGGAGAAATACCGGGGGTAGTGGTAAATGGAAATAGTATCATGATAAGGGGGACCTCAACTGTCAATGCTGGTACGGAACCTATGTTTGTTGTTGACGGAGTACCTGTTAACACTATTGATAATATTCAACCTCAGATGGTTAAATCGATCCAGGTTCTAAAGGGTTCCTCTGCGGCAATTTATGGTTCGAGGGGTTCAAACGGTGTGATTGTCATAACTCTTTTAAGCGGGAATGACAGGTAAGAGAATTGTTTGATTTCAATAATTGATTTTACATAAGATAATATTAACTGACAATTTTACTTAAAAAGTTACAGATGGAGACCAGGGTTATTCTATTCATTATTTTTGTTTTATTTTCAACCGGCACCGGATTCTCTCAAAAAGCCAGTAAAAAGGTAACAATATCGGGTTATGTTGTTGACGGGACTAAAACTCCTATTGCGAATGCTGCTGTAATGATTGATGGCAAAGGTACTGATAAGGTTACCGATGAAAAAGGATTTTACCAGATCAAGGTAAAGCCTGAATCCACCAGGATCGGAATTCTTACCGCTACCAGCGGATTCCTGGATGAGCCTATTAATGGACGGAGCAATATTGATTTTGAATTCAGGGGTTCAGTTCCTGTTCAGGCAAGTGCTAATACTGACTCTGGTGATGAGGCAATTAATATCGGTTACGGAACCGCCAAGAAAAAAGACATGACGACCAGCGTGAACAAAATTGACACCTCAAATCCAAAATATGCGTCGTACAGGAATATTTATGAAATGATCAAGGGTGAAGTACCGGGTGTTCAGGTGACAGGAACCAGCATCAAAATCCAGGGAGTCAACTCTCTTAATTTAAGTACTGAGCCTTTATATGTTGTCGACGGAATTACTGTTGGTACTATAAGCGACATACAGCCATATACAGTAAAATCGATCGAGATTCTCAAAGGTGCATCTGCAGCTATTTACGGATCAAGGGGAGCAAACGGAGTAATTTTAATAACTCTGATAGGAACCAACAGGTAACATATACTGCACTCTCTATATCTTGCCTTTTATCAGAAGATTCAGCTCATCGAGTTGTTTGCCCGATATTTCAGCTGGTGTATCAAGCATCACATCCCTGCCCGAATTGTTTTTCGGGAATGCGATAAAATCACGTATTGAATCCTGACCTCCAAACATAGCAACCCATCTGTCAAAACCGAAAGCAATTCCACCATGAGGAGGAGCTCCGTATTTAAAAGCGTTCATCAGGAATCCAAATTGCTCATTCGCTTCTTCTTCGGTGAATCCCAGTACTTTGAACATCTGTTTCTGAACTTCTGAATCATGGATCCTTATCGAGCCGCCGCCAATTTCTACACCGTTTATTACAAGGTCGTATGCATTTGCTCTTACCTTACCTGGATCTTTCTCCATCAGCTGAATATCTTCTGGCTTTGGTGAAGTGAAGGGATGGTGCATCGCATAATATCTATTCGTTTCGGTATCCCATTCAAGCAAGGGAAAATCGACAACCCATAAAGGTACAAATACGCCTTTAGTTCTGAGATTCAATCTGTTTCCCATTTCAAGACGTAATTCTGAAAGTGCAGTAAGGGTCTTCTTATGGTCGCCTGACAGGATCAGGATGAGATCGCCGGGTTCGGCTTTTAGTTTTTCGGCCCAAAGTCTAAGGGCATCAGGGGAATAAAATTTATCAACCGATGATTTTAACGATCCGTCAGCCCCATACTTAAGGTAAACCAGACCTTTTGCACCAATCTGAGGTTTCCGTACAAATTCAGTAAGATCATCAGTTTGTTTCCTNGAATATTCAGAACAACCCCTGGCACATATTGCACCGGTAAATTCAGCACTATCAAAGACATTGAATCCATGNCCCTTCACGGTGTCTGTCAGGTCAGTGATTTTCATTTCAAAACGAAGATCCGGTTTATCACTACCNTAATTATCCATTGCCTCCTTGTAGGATAATTTCAGGAAAGGTTCATTGAATTCGATTTCNTTTATNCGTTTGAAAAGATATTTTGCCAGCCCTTCAAAAGTGCCAAGAATATCATCTCTTTCCACAAATGACATTTCACAATCNATCTGTGAAAATTCAGGTTGACGGTCAGCTCTAANGTCCTCATCCCTNAAGCATTTAACNATCTGAAAATACTTGTCAAACCCTGCAATCATAAGCAGTTGCTTAAGTGTCTGGGGTGATTGTGGAAGGGCATAAAATGTACCCGGCTGCATTCTTGAAGGCACAACAAAGTCGCGAGCTCCTTCAGGTGTCGATTTGATAAGGATAGGTGTTTCAACCTCGACAAATCCAATGGAATCCAGATAACTACGCACTTCCCGGGCAACATTATGCCTGAGAATAATATTGTTTTTGACACTATTCCTGCGCAGGTCAAGGTAGCGGAATTTCATCCGCANTTCTTCTCCTCCGTCGGTCTCTTCCTCAATAGTGAAAGGAGGTATTTCACTGCGGTTAAGAATATTNAGTNCTTCTGTCTCGATTTCAATTTCACCTGTTGGTATTTTTGGATTTTTATTGCTCCGTTCTTTTACCATTCCCTTTGCNTGTATAACGAATTCACGACCAAGCTTTCTGGCNTTCTCGCAAAGTTCCCTGTTTGTCTCGAGGTTAAAAACAAGCTGTGTAATTCCATACCGGTCGCGGAGATCAACGAATGTCATTCCGCCAAGGTCACGTGATTTTTGTACCCATCCGCATAGAATTACCCTTTTGCCTTCATCTTTAATATTCAGCTCTCCGCAAGTATTTGTCCTGTACATCCTGTTCTGTTTAAGTTTCAGCAAAAGTAAGAAAAAATTGTCTTGCTGACTGACATGTTACCCTCCCAACCCCACCGAAAAAAATTCAGACCCCCTTTGAATTTCCCCCTAAGTGGGGAAATAAAATCAAGTATATTATATTAGTATTTCTTTTTACATTTATGTCGTATTCTGATATCGGATGCAAGTAAGCAAGGACGAACATTTCATGATGGCTGCGCTGGAGGAAGCCAAAAAGGCGCTTGACAAACAGGAGGTTCCGGTAGGAGCGGTGGTTGTATGCAATGATATGATAATTGCACGGGCTCATAACCTTACGGAAACGTTGAATGATCCTACTGCCCATGCCGAAATGCAGGCTATCACTGCTGCCGCCAGCTGGCTTGGAGGAAAATACCTTGGTGATTGTTCAATTTATGTTACCCTGGAGCCCTGCATCATGTGCGCTGGTGCAATTGGGTGGAGCCAGTTAGGCCGGCTTGTGTACGGTGCTGATGATGTCAAAAAAGGCTTCACACTTGTTAAAGGCAATCTGCTCCATCCTAAAACTGTTGTTACATCCGGGATCCTGGCAAATAAATGCAGTGAGCCCGTCACAAAGTTCTTTAAAGCAAAACGTAAGACCTAACCCCGACCTCCCTGAAAGGGCGCTGAAAACAGAATTTGATTTTAAGCCCCCTTTAGGCCTGCCCTGACTGAAGTGTCAGGGGTGTTGGGGGTGAAAAGCAATGAAGTAGCTAGACGCAGATATTCATTTTCTTTTCCAATCAAGGTTTTTTAAGAAATAGAGATTAAGTTTACAAAAAGATTTATTATGACCTTAAACAACAGCAAGTCAGTTATTAATTTAAAGATCATTCGCCGGACATCCATAATTCTTTTTCTTGCCTTTGTTCTTCTGGCATATATTGCCAGGGTTATCAAATTTCCTTTACTGGGAATTAATCAGACTGTTTGGACTGTTTTTATTCTTATCCTCTTCATTTTTATTATGGCATCTCCCTCTTTGCTNAATTACCAGTATATATTCTTTTCAGATGAAGATGAAAACATAATATTCAGATACTTTACGGCGGGTCTGTTCGAAGGTAAAAAGAACTCGATCGAAATAAACAAAAAAACTATTTCAGGTTTTGCGCTGGAAAAAAAGTTCTTTGGACTTATTCAGAGCGTAACACTGTATCAAAAGCTCAAACAAGGCGTTGCTACATATCCGCCTGTTTACATCAGCTCTTTAAAGCGCGATGACAGGGCCAGAGTACTTAAATCACTTAATTCATTTGCCCCGCAGGTCAGGATGAAAACGACCGTTAATATGAGTTAAATCATTTTTAATGAATAAAGCAGAGACCAACTTTGTGACCTTCGTGAATACCTTGGTGTGCCTTCATGGTTAAATTAAAATTCTTAAACCACAAAGGATCACAAAGTGAAGAATGAATCGTTTAAATCTTTGTTAAGCTTCTTTTACTGATAAATTTTTTGTAACATATTAACTAAAATATATACTATTATGAATGTTGACAAGATTATGAACAACCTCGAAAAGAAGCATCCTGGAGAGGTTGAGTATTTACAGGCAGTCAGAGAGGTGCTTGAATCGATAGAAGAAGTGTACAATGAAAATCCTCAGTTTGAATCGGCGAATATCATTGAGCGTATTGTGGAACCTGATCGCGTAGTCGCTTTCAAAGTACCATGGGTGGATGATGAAGGTAATGTAAAAGTGAATCTCGGTTACAGAGTCCAGTTCAATAATGCAATTGGTCCTTATAAAGGAGGTCTTCGTTTCCACCCAAGCGTAAACCTTTCAATTTTGAAATTTCTGGGATTTGAACAAATCTTTAAGAATGCCCTTACTACTTTACCGATGGGTGGTGCAAAAGGCGGATCCGATTTTGATCCCAAGGGAAAATCAAATGCTGAAGTTATGCGTTTCTGCCAGTCATTTATGCTTGAACTCTGGAAGTATATCGGACCTGAGACAGATGTTCCTGCCGGCGATATTGGAGTCGGAGGAAGGGAAATAGGATTTTTATATGGGATGTACAAGAGACTTAAAGGAGAACATACAGGAGTTCTTACAGGGAAGGGAATCAACTGGGGTGGCTCGCTGATCAGACCTGAAGCTACAGGTTTCGGTGGTATTTACTTTGCTCAGGAAATGCTGAAAACTAAGAATGAAACCCTGGCTGGCAAGACAATCTCGATTTCCGGATTTGGCAATGTAGCATGGGGGGCAGCTCTTAAAGCAACTGAGCTCGGAGCAAAAGTCCTTACAATTTCGGGACCTGATGGTTACGTTTATGATCCTGATGGAATTTCCGGCAAAAAGATTGAATATATGCTCGAATTAAGGGCATCAAACCAGGATATCGTCAAACCTTATTCTTATGTTTTTGAAGGTGTTGAATTTCATGAGGGGAAACGTCCATGGGAAGTTAAAGTTGATATAGCATTACCCTGTGCTACACAGAATGAGCTCACTGGTGAGGATGCAAGAACTTTGATCCAAAATGGGGTTGTGCTGGTTGCTGAAATATCAAATATGGGTTGTACTCCTGAAGCTGTTGAAGAGTTCAACAGAAACAATATTCTGTTTGCTCCGGGAAAAGCAGTCAATGCTGGCGGAGTTGCCACTTCGGGGCTTGAGATGACTCAGAATTCTATGAAACTCCGTTGGAACAGCCAGGAGGTTGATGGCCGTCTTCATGAAATCATGTGCAATATTCACAGCCAATGCGTTAAAAACGGGAAAAAAGCCGATGGTAATGTGGATTATGTAAAAGGGGCAAATATTTCCGGATTTCTGAAAGTTGCAAATTCAATGCTGGATATGGGGGTAATTTAAAATCCGACCTAAATCAATTAAAATAATAGAGGCCGTATCATAAGTCCTTTGTGAACCCTGGTGGTAACCTTTGTGTCCCTTAGTGGTTATAATTAAGTCATTGAACCACAAATGATCACAAAGTGCAACACAAAGTTGCACAAAGGAAAAACAATCCAAAAAAAAACTTTTGATACGGCCCTTATTATTTTTTTGTATATTTGATTGTCTCAATTCTTTGTGCTATGTCGGATGTCTCGCTGAAGCATAAAATTGCTTTAAGCCTTATTCCCCGTATTGGTGATATCAATGCCCGAAAACTGGTTTCTCATTTTGGAGGAGTAGAAGCAATTTTTCAGGAATCTTATCGCAATCTTATTACTATCCCCGGCATTGGATCAGGCATTGCCAGGTACATCAGTGAGAAATCGTACCTGAAAACTGCAGAATTAGAAGCAGAATATGTTATAAAACATAATATTAAAACCTTCTTTTATCTTGATAACGATTACCCTTACAGGTTGAGGCAATGCGATGATTCTCCCGTTGTTTTCTATTTTAAAGGCAATTGTGATCTTAACAGCCCTAAAATATTAAGTATAGTCGGGACACGCAACGCGACCTCCCGGGGCAGAGAACAATGTGACAGAATAATAAGCGGACTTGCTGAAGATCACCCTGGTCTGATTATTATAAGCGGTCTGGCTTATGGAATTGATATAGCAGCACATAAAGCTGCGTTGTCCAATAATCTTCAGACAATCGGAATCCTTGGGCATGGATTTAAAACCATATATCCTTCAATTCATCGTTCCACGGCTGAAGCGATTTTAAAAACCGGAGGTCTCCTGACAGATTTTAAGTCAGATATTCTTCCGGAGCGTAACAATTTCCTGAAAAGAAACAGGATAATAGCCGGCATTTCAGATGCAACACTTGTTGTTGAATCAGGAATAAAAGGAGGTGCTTTGATTACTGCAGATATGGCAAATTCTTATAACAGGGATGTCTTTGCGATCCCCGGAAGGCCCGAAGATCAATGGTCGGCCGGGTGTAACAGTCTGATAAAAAGCAACAAAGCTGCGCTGGTTGAATCAGCTGAAGACATTGAATATTTTCTTGACTGGAAACATGAAAAATCAAAACCACCCGTTCAGAAAACACTTTTTTCAGAACTTGACGAAACGGAGCAGAAGATATTTGAACTGATAATGAAAGAAGGAGAAATTACCATTGATCATATCTGCAGAACTCTTGATATACCAATTAATAAATTATCCTCACAACTTCTTCAGATGGAGTTTAAAGGTCTGATAAAATGTTATCCGGGGAATGTTTACAGGACCTGACGAAAAATATTTAGGATT
>WSSedA1B3DRAFT_1000070_pt1 | contig 26844 bp, 19 predicted proteins | sample WetSurSiteA1Bulk_FD_9468 | JGI IMG/M metagenome (IMG submission 9468)
GTATATGCATTGACAGTTGTCAGCTAAGTTTTTCGGCCGGCATTAATAACATCCAATCTACTTACCTGATGAAATCGATCAGGAATAATGAAGATATNTATGATATTGCTCATAACTGCCTTTTATGCGGGAGATGCGATCAGGCATGTCCGGTAGGAATTGAAATCTCACCNATAAGAATGATAGCNAGAAGAGCTGGACAATCCGAAAACAAATACACTAATACCTGGAAGGGATANTTCCGCTCAAAGCAGAATATTACGGTATCAAAGCAGAANATTNNAATACCGAAACAGGCTGTCAAAGCTGCTTATGATTTTCTTCCCGAGAGCAATCCGGCAAAAGCTGATGTACTTTATTTTGCCGGCTGCATGACGCATCTGACACCTTCAATTAAAAATGCAATGGTCCGTATCCTGGATGCATCAGGCCTTAACTGGTCGTTTATTGATGAAAACGGAGGTGCCTGCTGCGGCCGGCCTTTGATGCTGTCCGGACAGGATAAGGAAGCCAGGGAACTTATCAACTTTAATTCCCAGATAATATGGAAATCGGGTGCCCATACACTTGTTACTTCATGCCCGATTTGCTACAAGGTATTTAAAGAGAGCTATTATCTTGATGTTGAGGTTCTTCATCATTCCCAGTTCATAAAGAATATTATTGAAGATGGATCTGTAAANATGAATTTTCTTAATAAGAGAGTAACATATCATACTCCATGTGAACTTGGCAGAAATTCAGGTGTGTATGATGAGCCAAAAGATGTTATAAGGCATGTTGCAAGTCTCGAACTGACAGGTTATGAAGATAAAAATTCGCTCTGCTGTGGCGGAAGTCTAGGAAATATTAAGCTCAGTCAGGTTAATAAAAGAAAAATAGCTTCTGATGTAGCCATTGAGCTTACGAAACAGAATCCTGACTACATTACTACTGCATGTCCGCTTTGCAAGAAAACATTAGCTCCTGTTACAAAATCGAAAGTTGTTGATATTTCCGAACTAGTGGCTGAGGCTATAATAATGCCTGTGTCTTTAAAAAAAAATCCTCAAAAATCTAAAAGGTCTGTAGGAGAATCAGTAATCAGCCGGTAATATTCCGGGAAATGGATACCGGCTATCCATTAAATGTAATTTTTTTGAAATTGTTAATAACTTATATGTCTGTTAGTAAAAGTTTGGTATTTTTTTTGTTTGTTCGCAAACTATTTGAATACTGAATTTGTTATTATTTCGTTATAGGAAATGTTGTTAATCATACATAATATTAAAATGAGCAGAAAAATCTTTACAATTATTACTTTGGCTACGCTATTGGTTTGGTCGTGTGGACGGAAATCAGGATCAGAAAATTCTTCAATGAATGCAATATTGCAGCAGGCAGACGGTACGCTGGCGCTTAGCATGGAAAACGCGATCTGTTACAGCGATATGGTAAACCCTTCAAGTAACACTGCAGAATGGAATATTATTGTTTCTAAACCAGGGCGATTCAAGGTTTGGCTTTCAAGTGCAACAAAAGATACAACTGATCTGAGTTATGTTAATTCAGTCAAGATAACCCTTCTGGATAACCAACTTGAGGTTAATCCTGCATGTGACAGGGTTGTTCTGAATTCAGATGATGTAACTTTTCCGTATTTCAGGGCAGATTCCTACATGGGATCATTTTACATCTCTGAGCCGGGGGAATATAGTATTCAGCTTATCAGTGAAAAAGTGCTTACAAAAGAAGCAAAGAATAACAAAATATCAGACAGGGATGATACCAGGCTGATGTCTGTTATTCTGTCGCCAATGACCCGTTAACTACTGCTTCAATCCACTGCCTTGCATTGACAAAGGCTTTTATCCATGGAGTAACTTCATCGCTTCTCTTGTCAGGAGGATAGTATCCGCACTGCCAGGGGAAGTATGCTCTTTCAAGATGTGGCATCATTGCCAGGTGCCGTCCATCGTCTGAACACAAACCGGCAATGTTGTATATCGACCCGTTTGGATTTGCCGGGTATGTACTCTTGCTGTACCGCATGACAATATGATATTTATCTTCAGGATATGGCAGGATGAACTGGCCTTCTGCATGAGCAACCCATATTCCAAGCTCAATCCCTGTCATATTGCCGAACATTACCGATGAATTTGATGGAATAGTCACACCAATAAATCCTGATTCGAATTTCTTTGATTTATTTTGATGTAGTCTAACACCTTGTTTATGTTGGGGATAAATCAATTCCAGCTCCGCCATAAGCTGACAGCCATTGCATACTCCGAGAGAGAGAGTATCAGACCTTTTGTAAAAATTTTCCAGGGTTTTGCGGGCCTTTTCATTGTACCTGAATGCACCGGCCCATCCTTTTGCAGATCCCAGGACATCAGAATTCGAGAATCCACCTACAAACACTATCATATTTATCTCTTCTAGTGATTCCCTTCCGCTTATCAGGTCGGTCATATGTACATCTTTCACATCAAAACCGGCGAGCCAAAGTGCATAAGCCATCTCTCTGTCACCATTTACACCTTTCTCCCTGATGATTGCAGCCCTGGTACCCCATTTCTTCTTTCGGTCAGGGGAAATCCCAAGCGATTTGAATGTTCCCTGGAAACTACCGGTATCGAAGTTCAGAACATGATTCTTATAATTTGAATACCTTTCCTTTGCCAGATCATTTCCGCACTGGCGACGGTCGAGAAGGTAGGAAGTGCGAAACCATAAATCCCTCAGATAATCGATATTAAAAGTGTAATTATCAGATTGGTTTGTCACTTTTATTGTCCTTCCACTAACAGGGTGACCGATTGAAAAATATGATATACCATGTTCGAGAAGTATTTCAGCAATCTCATTTTCATCCTTTACCTGTATAATTATGCCTGGATTCTGGCTCAGAAGTATTTTAACACTGTCCTTTTCTTCGAGAGCAGTCAGATCAACTGTTATCCCACCTGTGGTATTAGAAAAACACATTTCGAGCAGAGTCGTAATCATACCTCCTGCTGAGATGTCATGTCCTGAAAGGATCAGCCCCTTATTTATCAGATCCTGAATTGTGTTGAATACTTCTGCAAAGTAAACTGCATCATTTACTGATGGGACTTCTTCTCCAAGCCTGTTTAGTATCTGGGCAAAACTGCTTCCCCCTGTCTTAAATTTATCCCTGCTCATATCAATATACAGAAGGCTCGTATATGGATCATTTAACAATACGGGTTCGACTATCTTCCTGATATTGTTAACCTCACCTGCTGCGGTAATAATAACAGTCCCGGGTGAGATAACAGATTGATCCCTGTATTTCTGTGTCATTGAAAGACTATCCTTCCCGGTCGGTATATTTATTCTGAGGTCGATGGCAAATTTACTGGCAGCCTGAACAGCCGAATATAACCTTGCATCTTCTCCCTGGTTCCTGCAAGGCCAGATCCAATTGGCTGAAAGTGATACGCTTTTCAACTTATCGGTTAAGGGAGCCCATATAATATTTGTAAGGGCTTCAGCAATGGAAAGGAGTGAACCAGCTGCAGGATCTATTAGGCCGGCAATTGGAGCATGCCCTATAGAGGTTGCCATCCCGTATTTGCCCCTGTAATCAAGTGTAATAACCCCAACATTATTTAATGGCAGCTGCAGAGGCCCGGCACATTGCTGTTTTGCCAGCCTCCCTGTTACAGATCTGTCGACTTTATTTGTCAACCAGTCCTTACAGGCAACTTCCTCCAGCTGCAAAACCATTTCAACATACTCCTGAATTTTTCCAGGAGAATATTCAGGATTAAGGTAGCCAGGAGCCGTAGATTCGTCAGTCATTACTGTTCTGGGAGGATTACCGAAAAGAGACTCAAGAGCAATATCAATTGGCTTTTCACCTGTAATACTGTTTTCAAAAGTGAACTTATGATCACCGGTAATCTCTCCGATTATGTAAAGGGGGGCCCTTTCCCTTTCAGCGATCTGCTCGAGCGACCGGATGTCTTTGGATTTCATTACCAGTCCCATACGCTCCTGCGACTCATTACCAATAAGTTCTTTGGATGATAGTGTCGGGTCGCCGACAGGTAACTTGCTGATATCAATTTTCCCACCTGTAGCCTCGACGAGTTCCGAAAGACAATTGAGATGTCCACCGGCACCATGATCATGGATTGAAATTACAGGATTCGTATCCGATTCGCTTAATGCCCTGATCGCATTATACACTCTTTTCTGCATTTCAGGGTTTGCTCTCTGGACGGCATTTAGCTCAATAGAGCTGTTGTATTTGCCTGTATCGACTGAAGAAACAGCTCCTCCTCCCATTCCAATCCTGTAATTATCACCTCCCATAAGAACGATTATATCTCCTTTTTCAGGAACATCTTTGACACTATCTTTCTTTTTGCCTATGCCAATACCGCCGGCAAGCATTATCACCTTATCGTATCCTAAGGTCCGAAGGTTTTCATAATGTTCAAATGTAAGAACTGAGCCACAGATAAGGGGTTGCCCGAACTTATTCCCGAAATCGCTGGCCCCGTTGGAAGCTTTAATTAATATATCTTCAGGAGTCCTGTAGAGCCATTGCCTTTCTTTAACAGATTTCTCCCAGGGTCTGCCGCCGTCTGGCCTGGGGTAAGATGTCATATAGACAGCCGTTCCCGCAACAGGAAAGGCTCCCTTTCCACCTGCAATCCTGTCTCTTATCTCACCACCGGTACCTGTGGAAGCACCATTGAAAGGTTCAACAGTAGTAGGAAAATTATGAGTTTCAGCTTTAAGCGATAAAACCGATTCGTAATCCGAAATGATAAAAAAATCAGGTTTGTCCTGGGTGGCAGGAGCAAATTGCTCAACAACAGGTCCCTGCAGAAATGCACAATTGTCTTTATATGCGGATACAACTCTGTTGTGGTTAAAGTGTGTCGTGTTCTTAATAAGCTGGAAAAGTGTGGAATCTTTCTCTTCACCATCAATTATAAAGATCCCATTGAAAATTTTATGACGGCAGTGTTCAGAGTTTACCTGTGAAAAACCAAATACCTCGCTGTCGGTCAAGTGACGGCCGATCGATACGGCAAGGTCTTCAANGTACTTTATTTCTTCATCATTCAAAGCAAGTCCCTCTTTATCATTATACTGCTTAACATCGTCAATGTAAATAATCCCCTCCGGAGCATGGTTAACAGTAAAAATATCCTGATCCGGATTAATGTAAAGAGCCTGAAGCATTTTATCATATTCCGGTTCATCAGATCTCGTATGGAAAAACTCCTCAATTCTTACGATACCTGAAATTCCCATGTTCTGGGTAATTTCAACTGCATTTGTACTCCACGGAGTTATCATCTCCTTTCTGGGGCCTATAAATGTTCCCTCGATCCTGATTTTCTGAATATATGAGGCTTCCCCGAAGAGCCAGATCAGTTTTTTAATGTCGGTTTTTGGCAATTCTGATGAAGTCTCAACTGCAATGATGCTTCCGGATTTGCATTCAAAAAAGAGAATCATGATTTGATATTAATGTGTAGATTACTAACGGATTATAATTGGTTTCAAAAAATATAAAAACCCGGTTAAATATAGTATTATTCTTTTATCTGTTTTAAAAATGTTATAAACGATCTTCCCTTTGTGTTACTTTGTGTTGCACTTTGTGATCCTTTGCGGTTTAATACTTTACATTTAACCAAAAAGTTACACGAAGTTCACACCCAGGTGCTCAAAGGTCTATTTTAAAAGCACTCTTGCGATGGGTCTCATCACAAAAGGTTAAACAAAGATTTATTTCAGGCCGCTTCTTTCAAGAAAGGCATCTATCGAAGGCTCTTTGCCCCGGAACTTCCGATACAGATTCATAGGTTTGTCGGAGCCGCCCGATTCCAGAATATATCTCCGGTACGAATCAGCAACTTCTTTATTGAATAATCCCGACTCCTTAAAGAACTGAAAAGCATCGGCATCAAGAACCTCTGCCCATTTATATCCATAATAACCAGCAGCATAACCTCCTCCGAAAAGGTGAGTAAAAGAGCAGCTCATGTTTAGTGATTCTGACCATTGGAAAAGCTCGGTTCTTGCCATTGTCGATTTTTCAAAATCATTAATTTCACTACCAAATGGTTCAGTTATGGTATGCCAGGCCATATCAAGAAAAGAGAATCCAACCTGCCGGTTGCAGGCATATCCTTCATTGAATGCAGATGCATCTTTTATCCTTTGCACCATTTCAAAAGGTATTTTCTCACCAGTTTTATAATGAACAGCGAATGAGTCGAGCCAATCCTTTTCAAATGCCCAGTTCTCCATAAACTGGGAAGGGAGTTCAACAAAATCACGAGCCACATTTGTTCCTGCAATGCTTTCATAAGTACATTGTGACAGCATTCCGTGAAGGGCATGGCCAAATTCATGAAGAAAAGTTGTCAGCTCATTGAAAGTAAGAAGTGAAGGTTTTGTTGCTGAGGGTCTTGCAAAATTCGATACGATAGAGACTAATGGTATTGTTCTGTTGTTATTCACGATTTTTTCTTCCCTGAAGTTTGTCATCCATGCCCCTCCGTTTTTCCCTTTCCGGGGGTGAAGATCCAGGTAAAGTATGGCAGCAAGATTGCCATCCTCTTTAGAAACCTCCCAGGTGGTTACTTCAGGATGATACACTGGAATCTTATCGCTAGCCATAAATTTTAGTCCGAACAGCCTGGAAGCAAGCCCGAATATGGCCTCCCTGACTTTATCAAGAGAAAAATAGGGCTTAAGTATTTCATCATCAATATTATGCCTGGCTTTCTTAAGCTTTTCAGAAAAGTATGCCCAGTCCCATCTTTCAATTTTATCATTGTGACCAAGCCGGTAAGCAAAATCCTCAATATTACTGAAGTCTCTTATTGCCGCATTGTGAGAGAAGGTATAGAGTTCTTCAAGAAAAGAGACTACTTTGTCTGGATCTTCTGCCATCCGGTCGCCGAGGGCCATTTCTGCAAAATTCTTAAAACCAAGCATCATTGCTGTCTCCAGTCGAAGATTCACTATTCTTGCGACGAGCGACCTGTTATCCCTGCTGTCTTTATGGAAGGCCCTCGAATTATAGGCTTTAAACATTTTTTCACGAAGCTCCCTTTTTTCGGAATATTGAATAAAAGGAAGATAGCTCGGAAAATGAAGAGTGAATACCCATCCTTCTTTGTTGCGTTTTACCGCTTCTGCCGCTGCTGTTTCGATTATATCTTCGGGCAGTCCGACAAGGTTCTGATATTCTGTAATATGTAATTCAAATGCATTGGTTTCATCAAGAACATTTTCCTCGAATTTGATGGCGAGTTTTGAGAGTTCTTCAGATATTTCGCGGAACCTGAGTCCGTCATTTTTATTTAATCCTGCTCCTCCCAGTATAAAAGTCCTGTATTTTTTTTCGANTAACATTTCCTGTTCTCTGGTGAGCCCCAGGGTTTCTTTGTTAATGTAGAGTTCCCTGATCCTTGAAAATAAATTTTNATTGAGAGTAATATCATTTGAAAACCGTGTCAGGATTGGTGAAATATCCTGTGCTTCAGCCATAAGTTCCCTTGATGTTTCAGCGCTGTTAAGATTGAAAAGTATGGAGGATATCTGTCCCAGCTTTTCGCCGCAGTTATCAAGGGCCACTACCGTATTTTCAAAAGTTGGTGGTTCGGGATTTTCAGTTATCAGTCTTATTTCCTTCCTGGCAAAGCTGATTGCCTCTTCGATTGCAGGTCTGAAATGATTTATCTCAATAAGTTGAAACGGGGGTGTTTCAAAAGGAGTACACCAGCTCTCCAGTAATGGATTTATCATGAAGAATTTTTAGCTTTACTTAGTCATCGTATTCTTCATCATCATCTTCATGTTTTGCAGCTCCGGCATATTTTGCAGGATAAGGAGTATTTCCTTTTTCTGCAAACCAAAGAATCCTGTTCAGGAGATCATCATTCCCCGAATCAACCTTGTCAAATTCGGGCAGCATGCTTTTTTTTGCAAAATGCAGGGCTTTACCCGATAGAGATGATAATGGTTTACTCATCTCATTGATAGGGATGTTGTTAGGAACTGCAGAATAGGGGGTAAAATCAGGTTCGGACCTAAAGCAGTCTGCCATAGGATTCGCAATTGCATCCTGTATGTTCATTGGAGGAAGACCCAGTATCTGCTCAATAGTTCTGACCATTGACGGCTGGTTATAGTATGTGCTGATAGTCTTTTTCAAGCGTGAATAAGGACTGATTACCAATGCAACAGTACGGTATGCTGATACATGATCCCATCCACCCTGGGAATCATCTTCTGTTACGAGGATGACAGTACTCTCCCAGAATCTGCTTTTTGAAATAGCTTCAACTATCTGACCCAGTGCAAGATCATTATCGGCTACCATAGCTCTTGGTGTGGGGTAGCCTGGTCGTAAACCTGCCGTATGATCATTTGGCAATGCCATTATCATAAGTTCAGGGAACTGATCTCCTTCCATCTGTTCATAAGCTTTAAGCTCCTTAATAAAAGCATCAGCCCTCATTGTATCTGAGAACTGATGATTTCCATATGAGGGATATGTAGGGCTAAGAATACTTTTAACAGGCTCAATGGTAGTATGATTTGTGAAATTGACCTTTTCACCGTTTTTAAATTTATTGTAAATGGCGGTCCAGTTAAGATTGTTTTCAACGACCGGAACTGATGCCTCCCCATAAATTCTTACTTTTTTCCCTTTTGACATCCCGTTATCCCAGAGAAAACCTGTTGGGGAATAAACCAGAGCATCTTCCTGAACATGAGGATAGCTGCGGAACCAGGCTCTCATATTTTTTTCAATATAATCCGTAACAATTGAAGCGTCGGTCCACTGATGTCCTTCCGCTGAACATTTTCCAGAGACATGGTAATTATCAAGAAGAAGGAACTCCCTTGCAAGCTTATGGGTGTTTGGAGTCACTTCTTCACCATATGTACAAAGAGTTGAATCTCCTTTGCCTTCTTTCATATCGCCAAGAACCTGGTCGTATGTCCTGTTCTCCTTTATTATGTACAGGACATGTTTGAAATGAGATAATTCTCCAATTCTGTCAGGAACCGGTTTTGGTCCAATATCTTTTCTTGGTGCCTCCCTGGCCAGCGTAGCCCGGGAAAGATCATTTACAGCAATTACCGTATCGGTATATGCTTTAAGCTTCTTTTTATCGGGAACGGGAATGACCGAGACAGTAGTTTTCATCAGGTGAGAATTGTATATTTTGTTGGGTCCGCCCGGATTTTTAACACCAAGATGGATTCCATTTCCCTCAATGTTAGCTACATAAAGGAACTTGGAAGAAGCAAAACTGATTCCGGCCGGATAGGCTCCGGTAGGAATAAACCCGGTAACAATGCTCGTTTTCAGCTTACTTTTCCTGGTGGCTTTTTTACCAAGACTGATCACAGCAAGAGCATTGTCCATGCCATTTGCTACGTACAGGGTCTTTTCATCAGACGAAAGACATAGTCCGTTTGGAGAGTCACCAAAATATGGATTTATTTCTGGCTGTAATCTTACGCTGATTGTTTCCATCACTTCATCATTGATCGTATTGATGACAGAGACATTATCGCTGTTGGAGTTGGTTACATAAACAAATCTGCCGTTTCTGTCACTTTTGATTGAATTTGGATGAAGACCGACAATAACATCTTTGATTTTTGCCCCAGTTTTTGGATCTATTATTGCAACGCTTCCTTCTTTTGTGCCACCACCGGTTTTATTGTTGACGCGTGCAAATCCCCAGGGAATGCCTGCAACTTCCGTGTCGCCGGGTAACGGATGCCTTCCTGCCCAGTTTGTGACATACAGCTTTCCTGCGGCCATTGTGAGACCATAAGGGGCAACACCCGGATCGGCAACCCATATCGTATCACCTGACGGAAAATCATGTTTAATAACCTTGTTATTACCGTTAAGGACCACATAGAGGTATTTTTTTCCTGATTCAACAGAAATCAGAATTTCGTTTGGCAATGCCATGTCGGCAGGAGGTTCAGCTTTATATTCCAGCAGGCGTCCAAATTCTGCTTTCTGGCCATTCCATTTTGCTGAGGCTACAAACGATTTTCCAAAAGAACCTACTACACTCCAGTACACTTCAGGTATTTCACCGTCGTAGTTCCATTTTATACCTGAATATGTATTTGATCCGCCTCTCAGCGAAGGATTCAGATTATTAGGCAGTCTGAATTTCATTTGATTATCCAGGGTGCTGATAAATATTATACTGTATCTTTCCTCAACAGCCAGCCACTTCCCATCCGGAGATAAGACAAGGTCCATTGAATGATTTTCAAGGGCATCATCTCCGAATATTATCTGAAGACCCGCAGGTTGAACCAGCCTGTTGTATGGTAGCTGAAACTGCTCCGGGGCTTTTGCTATCTTAGTCTCGGTGAGAACCTGGGATTGAATATTCGTACACAGTAGAATGACGAAAATATTAAGGGAATATCTCATTTTTAGAGTGATTAGTGTTAGTAATAATTTTTCCCAATAAATATAACAGCAAACATACTATTTCACAAATAGAGACGCCTGAATTGGGCGTCTCTGCTTTAATCTATTCTGTTGTTTCAGAATGGGAGATCGCTCATCTCATCATTTTCCGGAGGTATGTCCTCAATAGTACTATGTGGCGGATTGTTCTGATTTTTACCTGATTCAGATGTTTTTTCGATTTTCCAAGCATCGAGATTTGTGAAATAATTGATTTTACCGTCGCGTTCCCATTTATTGCCTTTGAGGTTGAACCAGATTTTTACTTCCTCGTTAAGAAATGATTCATTTATCAGGTCACATTTGTCCTGAACAAGCTGGAATTTGATATAGTCAATAAACACAGCTGCCCCTCCGGTATCTTTCTTCTCTATTACAAATTCACGTTTTCTGAATTTGTCGCTAACCTGGTTTACAGGCATAATATCAATTATTTTACCGGAAATTTCAAAAGCCATATTACTTTTCGTTTATAATTATTTTCTCAATCAGGTCACCCTGACGTATTTTATCTATGATATCCAGACCTGTAGTAACCTTGCCAAAACAGGTGTGTTGCCGGTCGAGATGTTTGGTGTTAGTCCTGCTGTGGCAGATGAAAAACTGCGATCCTCCTGTATTCCTGCCTGCATGAGCCATCGACATTACGCCTTTATCATGATATTGATTTCCGCCGTCAAGTTCACATTTTATTTTGTAACCCGGACCACCTGTTCCGACACGGGGATCGCTCATATTTCTGGAGTAGGGGCAACCTCCCTGAATAACAAAATCCGGAATGACCCTGTGAAAAGCCAATCCGTCATAAAATCCCTCTTTGGCGAGCTTGACGAAGTTTTCAACAGTTCCGGGAGCATCCTCTTCAAAAAAGCTGACCTCCATTACTCCTTTTAGTGTATGAATCTCAGCAGTTCTCATCTTACTTAACTATCTCAAGAAGTTCAACTTCAAAAACTAGAGTTGAAAAAGGCTTAATAACATCTCCGGCCTGTGATGAACCATAAGCAAGGTTTTGAGGTATGAATAGCTTGAATTTTGAACCAACAGGCATTAGCTGTAATGCTTCAGTCCAGCCTGGGATAACTCCTGAAACCGGGAACTGTGCAGGTTCGTTTCTTTTTATAGAAGAGTCGAATTCAGTTCCGTCAATAAGTGTGCCTACATAATGAACTTTCACTGTACTCTCGCTGGTCGGCTTTTCACCTGTTCCCATTTTAATGACTTGATATTGAAGTCCGCTTGGAGTTACTGTAACAGCTGAATTCTCTTTATTTTTGGCAAGGAATGCTTCATTTTCTTCTATATAATCTTTGTATAGTAATTTATCCTGGTCGGCCTTCTTTGCAGCCTGATCGGCCTGACGGGCAGTAACAAATGACATAATAAAACCTCTTGCAATTTCATCAGACATTTCAGGTTTCCCATTTTCTCCATCGAGCATTGCTTTAGCCACAATTCTTGCATCCAGTTGAAGGCTATCACTCTGAAGCGCATTAAAATTAACAATTCCGAATGCGTAAGACAATGAGTCTTCTTTAGTTTTCAATTTTGCATTTGAAATAGAGTTTTTAGCGCAGGAGCCAAGTACAATGGCAACAACACCTGTGAGAACAATTAATCCTTTGATTTTCATTTGATATATTTTTAAATTTAAAATTTCCGCAAAGATAACACTTTGACCTCAGGAAAAAAGGGTAAGAATTTTTTTTTTCAAATTTTTATAGCCCTAATAATCTGACGTTTTCCCGGCGGACCTGGTAGGAGATTCACCTCAAATCCATTTTTTTTCAGAGTTCTTTGCACGCTGCCCTTCGCTGAATAGGTAACCAGTATGCCGTTCCGGTCAGTAATTCCAGAGATCTTTTTAAACACCTCATCAGTCCACATATCAGGCTGTTTTTCAGGTCCAAAAGCATCAAAATAAACCAGGTCATAATTCCCTTTTATATCAGCTGCTATAAGATCACCCTTTAGTTTCAGCAGAGTGAAGTTTTCATTTATTCTTTCAGGTACGTTCCATTCGCTTGAGTGAAGCTGCTTAAAAATCTGACTGTACTCGTTGGAGACCAGGTCTTTATAGTTTAATGAATAAATTAAAGAATCAGGTAGAGGATCCTTTTCGATTGCTGTATAGAATATTTCCCTGGTTTGGTTATTAGAATTTATAAAAGTGAGAAGGGCGTTTAAACCCGTACCGAATCCGACTTCAAATATTCTCACAGGATTGCTTTGGCAATAACCTAAACCGCAATGGACAAAAATATATTCTGATTCCTGTATAGCTCCATGAACAGAGTGGTAATGCTCATTCATCCCATGAACAAATATAGTGTCCGATCCGTCAGATGTCTTTACAATCTTTAACACAGCTTTCCACCCTTCTAAAGATTTTATAATTCAGGTATTTCAGCAAGCCATTTCACCAGCATTCTTTTTAGCCGAAAGCAGATTATAGGCACCTTTAATAACAACTCTTGCATTTTTAGTGTCAAAGTTATCAGGCAGAATTACCTCAGTAAATCCACCATCGGTCGTACCTTTATGAATCTCAATGATCCTGTACTCAGTGAAAGCATTACCATTTTCTTCCTTGTTCCTCTCAAATAAAAAAATGTAATCTTTGTCGTCAAAACTTACGATAGCATCTGAAGGTAATGATGGCACTTTGCTGCCTGAAGTTTCAATTATTGCATTTACGTACATGCCTGGCAGAAGGTTACTGCATCCCTTCGTAACCGTTGCATAAACCTTGTAGGCTTTATCAGCATCGACAGATCTCCCGGTTTGAGTTATAACCGCATAATGTTCCTCAATTTCGTTGTTAATAAAAAAACTGATTTTTTGTCCCGATTCTACTTTACTGGCATCCTTTTCAAAAAGTGTAAGGTCAAGGAAAAGGTTATCAAGGTTCACAATCTCAAACAGAATATCAGTAGGCGATATTGATTTCCCGATATTGACATTGACGCTTTTAATATAACCTGAGATAGGTGATACAAGCGGAACAGAACGGCTTATATTGTTTTCCTTAAGGTCGGAGGGATTTATTCCGATAAGTGCAAGTTTTTGCTCGAGGGCTGTAACATGGGCTTTAAGACTTTTATAATCAGCTGTCACCTGCTGGAGGTTCTTTTCTGAATATACATCTTCTTTGAACAGGTCAGTATGTCTTTTATATTCTGCTTCAGCGTACTCCAACCGGCTTTTTGCCTCAAGATAATTCTCCTGGATATCAACGAACTCCTGGTTATCAATTATTGCCAGGTTTTGTCCTTTCATTACGGCATCGCCTGGTAACAGATTAGTGCTTTTTATAAATCCTCCCAATGGCGCACAAACAGTTGCAAAGCTCCGGGGGGCGACAGAAATTTTTCCACTGGCTTTTAAACCACCTGAAAGTGAACGCAGTTCAATTGATCCAGTATCGATCTCGGCCATTTTTATCTGGTCATTTCGCATCTCTACTATATCATCGGGAAGAATTTCTGCTTCTTCTGCACCATTAACAGCTGTTTTCTTTTCATTGCACGAAATGCAGAAAATAAAAACCAATGTATAAGTCAAGTTCAATATTAATTTATTTCTGTACATGGCAGTCATTATTATAGTGTTTGTCCTTTTATATATTCAATATTAATTAAAGTCTGGTTTAAGCTGTTTAGCGCATCCAGATATTTCTGCTTTATTTCCAGAGCCCTGTTCAGGCTCAGGACATAATCGAGATAATCCAATGCTCCGGCTTTATAGCTTCGAGATGACTGATCAATAATAATATCAGCTTCAGGCACAGCCTGCTTCTCATAAAAATCTACACTACCGGAATATTTAACGTATTCATCAAGAAGTGATTTATATTTTGCTGATAAATATATTGAATAGTTTTCTGCATCAGATATTGCAGCGTTTTCACTTATTTTAGCGGCCTTTGCTTTAGAAGTGTAGGGTACAAACCATACCGGTAATGAAAGTCCTGCTTTTATTCCGGTGAACCTGTCCCCGGTTCCGAATTCAGTCGGGACGTTATTAACATCCTGGACTCCCTGTATGGTCTGGCTGAAGTAACCTATGCTCAGATCAGGCATAATGCGGCTCCTTTCCAGCTGTTTTTCTCTGCGTGAGACCTCAACCTGCTGCTGAATATACCCAAGTGAAGGGTTTTGCATTATGCCAGAACTGTCGGTTGAAGGAAGACTACCTGCCCTTCTTAATGCTGTATCGGAAGGTAGAAAATAGATATCTGTATTTAAAAGTGTCTGAAAATCCCTTGCAATTATTCGGATATCAGATGAATTCTGAAGCATCAGGTTTTTTATTTCCAGACTCTGTGAACGGGCTGTTATCATTTCAAGACGGTTAGTCTCACCCGACTTTGCTCTCAGTTCTGCTGCCCTGAGAAACCGGTCATACAGGCTATCCTGATAAATCAACAACTTTTGTTTTGAATAAAGATAAGCCAGGTTCCAGTAGATCTGTTTGACGCGTGTTGAAACCTCAAGCTGTGATTGTTTAAGCTGCCATTCGCTGCTACTGACTTTTGCATTTGCAAGCTTCTTCTGGTTGATATAGACTGTCGGAAATGAAATGGACTGAGATATTGTTACGCTGTTATCATCCATTATAGAATTTAATTGACCATATTCCAGGTCAAAATTTGTCTTTCCAATATCCCATGATGCATATTTTAAGGCTTTTTGCGCATCTACTGACAAAGCTGACGACTTTACCTGAAGATTATTTCCAAGAGCGGTCTGAATTGCATCCTGCAGATTTATATGGACAGGCTCCTGTGCAAAAAGTTTATTGATGAATAATGTTCCTGAAAACAGTACTAAAACCATAATAGTTGTTCTGACAGATTTCCTTTTAAAAGGTAATCTTAATCTGCCCGAAGAAAAAGCGATATAAAACACAGGAAGGATCACTAATGTAAGAATGGTAGCAGTTAAAAGTCCCCCGATTACAACTGTTGCAAGCGGTTTTTGTACTTCAGCTCCGGCTGATGTTGATAATGCCATCGGCATAAAACCGAGAGAAGCCACTGCCGCAGTCATTATGACCGGGCGAAGGCGCGTATGAAGTCCTTTGACAACTCTTTCTGCAATGTCCGTAATACCCTCTTTTTGGAGCCTGTTAAATTCAGCTATCAATACAATTCCGTTCAGGACTGCTACTCCAAAAAGTGCAATAAACCCCACACCGGCAGAAATTGAGAAATTCATTCCCCTGATCCATAAGGCAAAAACACCTCCTATTGCAGCCATTGGCACTGCTGAGAATATCAGCAATGATTGTTTGACTGATAGAAAAGTGAAATAAAGCAAAACAAATATCAGAAGCAAAGCCACCGGCACGGCTATTGACAACCTGGCCTTGGCAGCTTCAAGATTCTGGAATTGCCCTCCATAATTAATGTAGTATCCTGTAGGAAGATTCATATTCTTATCAATTTTATCTGAGACTTCAGAAATGACACTCTGTACATCTCTGTTTCTTACGTTAAAGCCAATAGTAATTCTTCTTTTAGTGTTCTCACGTGAGACTTGTGCCGGTCCGGACCTGATTTTAATATCAGCAAGGTTTTCAATTGGGATCTGACCACTGCCTGGCAATGCAATCAACAGGCTTTTAACGTCATCCAGATTTTTTCTGTAATCCTTATCAAGCCTGACTACAAGTCCGAACCTTTTTTCCTCATCGAAAACCACTCCGGCCTGGCTTCCTGCAAAAGCAGTTCTGAGTACTCTGTTCACATCCGCGACTGACAATCCATATTGGGCCAGGCGGTCACGGTTAATTTCAACCTGGATCTGTGCAAGACCTGTTACTTTTTCAACATTAATATCCTGGACTCCATTAATGTTCTGAATTATTTTTTCGACTTTAGCGGCTTCTTCTGCAAGTGTATTCAGATCATCTCCAAATATTTTAACTGCTACATCCTGTTTAGTGCCTGTCATCAATTCATTGAAACGCATTTGTATTGGTTGCTGGAATTCAAACTTAACACCTGCCAGAGTGACAAGCTTTTCTTCCATCTTTGAAACTAATTCCTCCCTTGTTTCTGCAGAGGTCCATTCACTTTTATCTTTAAGTGTGATAATATAATCACCAGTCTCCATCGGGGTCGGATCCGTTGGGATTTCACCGGCGCCTATCTTACAGACTGCATGCTTTACCTCGGGAAAGTTATCCAGAAGTATTTTGTTGGCTTTTTTCACTGTTTCAATTGTATGAGTAAGAGATCCTCCCTGCAATGTCATTACACCGGCTGCCAGGTCGCCTTCCTCAAGTTGCGGAATAAATTCACCACCCAGTTTCGTAAAAATGAAAATACTGAAAATGAAAAGAGCTACTGCTGACAACGAAACTGCCAGCTTATGTTTCAGGGCATAAGTTATTATTGGATTAAATCCCCTGTGGAAACTATCCATCATTTTATCTGATAGATTTCGCTTATGCCCGGTATTTTTATTAAGGAATAAAGCGGATGCAACAGGAACCCAGGTAAGCGACAGTATTGCAGCACCTGTAAGTGCAAATGTAACTACCTGAGCCATTGGTCTGAACATTTTTCCCTCAATGCCTACCAGTGCAATAATTGGGAGGTAAACTATCAGGATAATGATTTGCCCGAAAGTTGCAGAACTCATCATCCGTCTGGAAGATTCCAGGACATTTTCATCCACCTGCTGTTGAGTAAGTCGCAACACTCCGGGATGATGATGTTTGCTACTGAATATGCGATGTATAACACTTTCCACAATAATTACAGCTCCATCAACTATCAGTCCGAAATCAATTGCCCCGAGGCTCATAAGATTTCCCGACACACCAAATACATTCATCACTGAAATAGCAAATAACATTGAAAGCGGGATCACAGATGCAACAATAAGGCCTGCTCTGATATTTCCAAGGAACAGGATCAGGATAAATATTACAATTAACGCGCCCTCGATAAGGTTCCTTGATACAGTACCAATAGCTCTTCCAACAAGGTCCGAACGGTTAAGATAAGATTCAATGGTGACTCCTTCAGGTAATGATTTCTGAACTGAGGCAATCCTTTTCTGAACGTTATCGATTACTTTATGAGCATTNGCTCCCTTTAGCATCATTACTACACCCCCGACTGCTTCTGTAGTATCAACAACAAATGCTCCATAACGTGTTGCATTGCCATACTGCACTGTTGCCAGATCCCTTATGAGTACCGGAATACCTGAAGCACTGCTTTTTACGACAATTTTTTCAATATCCTCAAGCGTTCTTACCAGACCAATACCACGTATAAAGTATGCGTTGGGCTTTTTGTCAATATATGCACTTCCGGTGTTTTCATTGTTCTTTTCGAGAGCATCAAAAATATCGGGGAGAGTAAGATTCATTGCCCTTAATCTGTCGGGATTTACTGCTATTTCATATTGTTTTACGAAACCGCCGTAACTGTTAATATCTGCCACGCCGGGAGTTCCCAGCATTTCACGTCGTACAACCCAGTCCTGAAGAGTTCTGAGTTCCATTGGATTGTATTTTGCTTCAAATCCTTTTCTTACTGAAAGCCGGTACTGAAAAATTTCGCCGAGACCTGTTGATACCGGTGCAAGTTCGATCTTTGCCAATCCTTCAGGGATCGATTCTTCAGCCTCCCTTAACCTTTCTGTCAGCTGCTGCCTTGCCCAGTAAATATCAACACCATCCTTAAATACAACGGTGACTACAGATAACCCTAAGCGCGATATGGAACGAAGTTCTATAATATCAGGTATGTTTGCCACTGCAACCTCAATCGGGGCAGTAATAGAGCTTTCGACTTCCTGTACGGCCAGGGAGGGGGAAAGTGAAATCACCTGGACCTGATTATTAGTGATATCAGGTATTGCATCAATCGGTAGCTGCGTGAGGGAATAAATACCCCAGCCGACGATCACAACAACGAATAAGATAATTATGAACTTATTTCTTATGGAATAGGTTATAATACGTTCAATCATGATAACTAAAATAAATAAATGATAATCATGCGATTATCAGCAATGGTATTAAAAATTCGGAAACTTTTAGAAAAATTAGAGAGCGGGGGGAGCCCTTAAAAAATCAGTGCCTTTAAGGTGATCTGAGAAATAGGAATAATCATTGTCAGTAATAATACTGGTCCCCAGGCAGGAAGTAGAAAAACCTGTATCCCTGTATGAAAAAGCTAAAAATGTCTCAGGATTGAAAGTATGAAAAAAGGAGTTTAACAGATTACATGTTTTCAGGTCAGAATGTTCATTATCAAGTCTTAATGATCTGTCTTCAACATGCGAAAATGAAAATAAATTATGTACCGGTTCCTTACATCCCTGGAAATTTTCATCAATGTGATTATGAGGAATGACACTATGTGCAAATATAACCACCCATGCCAGTAACAGAACAGATGCTTTTATTTTAATTGCTTTTCTCAATACTTCGTTTATAAAGCCGATGCTAAATTACTAAATTCATTTATAAGTATAAACCAGTGATCTGATATTTTGTTTTAGATAGCGATTAAGTTACCAGTTTGAATCGTACCATGACCTGACATCCGTTGCGCTCATCCCTGCNTTATGAGCAGCTTCTATTCCAAGCTCCGAATCTTCAAAGACCTCAATGAATTCAGGATCAACCTTCATTAATTCTGCGCATTTAAGAAAAGTCTCGGGATGAGGTTTAAATGAATTAACATCATTAGCTGTCACGATAATATCAAAGTATTTGCGCAGGTTGGTAATTTCAAGAGTACGTTCAACGGCTTCCCTATGCCCCCCGGTACCTACGGCCATGGGAAGGATTCCAAAATATTTTTTTACTATGTCGGTGACTGGTTTAATAGGTTTCACAAGATGCTGTACACTGAAGAACTCCTNCAGCTTTTCATTTACTATCTCATCGATAGTCACACTGCCGTTTAGTCCGCAATCTTTTATAATCTCCCTGGCAATTATCCATCCAGGGCTTCCGGTGTGTTTCCGGAGGAAGCTGGAATCTATGTGGGCCCCATATTTTTTACATGCCTTTTCCCAGCCTATAAAATGGTAAGGCATTGTATCTGCAAGTGTACCATCAAGATCAAAAATCAAACCTTTTACCCCCGATCTTATATCGTACTTCATAAATATTAAATAAGGGGCAAAGATAATCAAAATGATGAGACCGGGTTAATTCAGATAGTTCGTTACTATTACCTGATTTTAAGATTCGACTGCTCTTCGAACCATCTGCAATCAGTTAACAGTCTTTTTACCAGTGTATTTCGTTTGTCAATGCCATAATAAAAACCATCAAGGTAACTTATCATATCCTTTTTAGTCCTTGCATTCAGGTACGGAAAGTCATTTATTACCTTGTAAAAAGCATCCTTTTTTTCAATAAATTCTTTAAGCTCCTCAGTAAATACACTTTCGTCCCTGCATACGGCCATATACAGGCGATCCCGGACAGTTTCAATAGGGAGGGTTGCGAATGGCGTGGAATAATCAGTATTTACAAGTCCTGAGTAATCAAAGTCATAAGCTGCTATAAGATTCATATAATCATCTGGTTTTGACTTTACGAACAGGATAACATTATGAAGAATTGGAACGGACCAGTCGGTATTGCCGATCATATAATTGAAGATTGCCATTCTGTCGAGCATCTCAGGCTTGACGCTTCTTTGTGTTATACCGGTAAATTTGATCTCTTTTGTGTCTGTTCTTTTTTCATACAGGTTCATCGGTTCGATAGCAAATCCATACTGAGTCAGTGGTTTCTTATCTTTGGATGTATTGATATAGTTTATCTTAAAAAGCCTTACTTTCAGGCTATAATCTGTAAGGACATTATATAATTTATACACGAGGTATTCTTTCAGAATATATGATTCAAAGCCAATCCTGCAGTATGGAACAATTTTAAGCTTGTTGATTCCGGAAAATTCAGCTCCGACAGAATCTTTCATCTTGAAATTCAACATCAATGGAGGAAAATCACAGATTGCCGTCCGCCGTATATTCCCCCTTGCTCTTACCTTGATATTTTTCGTGATGGAATCGGTTTTATTATTAAAATAAGTGAGAATGGCATCAAAATAAGTTGTGTCCGATTTTGCTTTTTTATACGCTGATATATCGAATTTCAGCGAAATTTCGAAAAGGTCGTCTGTATCAAAGAGATTTAATTTTACATTTTGAGTATCCGTAACAGCAAACTTCGTCCCAAGGGAATCAACCTGGCTGATTGCAGGCTTTAAAAAGAAAGCTGAAAGTAACACCAGAAGGAGGATTGTTTTTTTCATTTTGATTAGAGTTATTAAATTACCTAAAGGGAAATCATAGACTAATTTACGAAAGAGTAATCAATAAAAGAAAAAAAAAGGCCGCTGATGAGGCGGCCTTAACGAATGATCATAATGTTTACCTTTTATAATGAGCCAGATAATCCTTAACCTGGCGATAAACATTCTCTGCTGTAAATCCAAATTTTTCATCAAGCACCTTATACGGTGCAGAATAGCCAAAACTGGTCACACCCCATACTTTTCCATGTGGCCCGACAAGACCCTGGAGTGTCACTGGCAGTCCGGCAGTCAGACCAAATACCGGAACATCCTCTGTGATAACTGATTTTTGATACTCCACAGTTTGATTCCTGAAGAGTCCCTCCGATGGAACTGAGACGATTCTAATATTCAACTTATCCTTTTTAAGCAACTCTGCTCCCTCGAAAAGGGTTGCAACCTCTGAACCACTTGCAATAAGTACAACGTCTGGCCTGCCGCTGCAATCCTGAACCACGTAAGCTCCTTTTCCGGATTTAAGTGAGTCAGAGAACCTCACATTATTCTCTGAGGGAAGGTCTTTGATATTTTGCCTTGAAAGGATCAGAGCTGTTGGTGTTTTGGTGTTTTCAAGGGCTAGTTTCCATGCCACTGTTGTCTCATTTGAATCAGCAGGTCTGAGAACCAGCATGCTGTTAACTCCATTATGGTTTTTCAGCTGTTCCATCAGCCTTATCTGGGCTTCCTGCTCAACAGGCTGATGTGTCGGTCCGTCTTCGCCGACACGGAACGCATCGTGAGTCCAAATGTATTTAACCGGCAATCCCATCAAACAGGCAAGTCTGACAGCCGGCTTCATATAATCTGAAAAGACAAAAAATGTTCCGCACGCCGGAATAATCCCGCCGTGAAGGGCCATCCCGTTCATCACTGCCGCCATTGTCAGTTCAGCAACACCAACCTGAAGAAATGCACCTGAAAAATCCCCCCTGACAAAAGGCCTGGTGTTTTTCAGAAAACCATCCGTTTTGTCAGAGTTCGAGAGGTCGGCTGATGCCACCACCATGTTTCCGATTTTTAAGGCAAGAACTCCAAGAACGTTAGCAGAAGCAGCTCGAGTAGCAGAATTCTCTTTCTGGGCAATAGTTTTAAAATCGATTTCGGGTATCTTCCCGGAATAGAAAAGAGTCAGTTTCTTATCGAGATCGCTGTTTTTTGCTGCCCATTCATTTTTCTTCATTTTCCATTCTGAAGCTGTTTTCCTCTTATCAGCCAGAACTTCTGAATAAAGCTGCTTAACGTCATCAAAAACCATAAAAGGATCATCGATATTTCCTCCAAGGTTGGAAAGTGATTTTTCAAATGATCCTCCTGCTTCACTTACAGGCATCCCGTGTGTTGACGTTTTTCTCTCGAAGCTATTCCCTTCTTTATCAAGGAGACCTTTCCCCATTATTGTCTTCCCGATAATAATTACCGGCTTTTCCTTCTCGTTAACTGCTTCATTGAGAGCATTACGGATCTGATCTTGATCGTTCCCGTTGATATTAATTACTTTCCACCCCCATGAACTATATTTCATAGCTGTATCCTCGGAAGTCACAGCTTTCGTTTCTGTTGAAAGCTGAATATCGTTGGAATCGTAGAACATTATCAGATTATTTAGACCCAGGAAACCAGCAAGACGTCCTGCCCCCTGAGAAATTTCTTCCTGGACGCCTCCATCGGAAATAAATGTAAATGTCTTGTGTGAAAAAAGCTCACCGAAACGGGTCGCAAGAAATCTTTCCGCAATAGCAGCTCCAACTGCCATTGTATGACCCTGCCCGAGGGGTCCTGATGTATTCTCAATTCCCTTCATCACTTCAAGTTCAGGATGTCCTGGTGCGGGACTGCCCCATTGGCGGAAGCTTTTTAATTCCTCTGCTTTGAAATGCCCTGTCAATGTAAGTACAGAATAAAGCATAGGTGACATATGACCGGGATCAAGGAAAAATCTGTCGCGGTTGATCCATGCAGGATCTTCAGGATCGAAGTTCAGGAATTCAGAAAAAAGGATATGGATAAAATCTGCTCCCCCCATTGCTCCTCCCGGATGTCCTGATTTTGCTTTTTCAACCATCGACATGGCAAGAATCCGGATGTTATCGGCTGCTCTCTTATGTACTTCGATATTCATAAGTATTAAAATTGACCGTTATAATTATACAACGGGAACAAAAACATGATTTAATGGTTATAGAAAAAGCCAGTAAAACCTGTTTCCTTAAAAAATCTGCCAAATCACGAAAGTTGCCAGTTGCCTGATACTGGTTGTTAAAGATAATAAACAACCCAGCCCCAGCATTTAGTACCCAGAGTCAGCTAAAGATATTTTCTGTCTTCTTCAGGAACATCGAAGTACTTATCATATTTGACAGCATCCGGTCCTATCTTTTCAATATTTGATCCGCTGATTTTGTAAGTACATTGTTCTCCCACAATATCAGAAAAATAAATATCATACTCCTTGCCGGTTTCTTCCACCATTATTATCCTTACGAGATGATCGTATTTAAGACTGTTCAGATGAGCGTGGCATATTGGGCATTTTATTAAATACTCTTCACCTTCTTCCATTCTGAATGAAGAATGTGTTGTAACCGTATAATTACCAAGCTCCGGATTAAGCAAAAAAAGTCCTTTTTTAGAACTGTTGTTTTTTAATGCGGCAAGGATAATGGAAGTTTTTACATTCAGAACTCCTCTGCAGGCTTTACATAAGTATTGTGTTGCCATAAAGTACCTCCTGTTAATTTAAGATGAATTAATAATTTCGATTATTTTTTTGGCTTCTTCTTCTACAAAATATGACATGTTTTCTCCAAAGTTAATTTTTTCAGGCTGAATTCCCAGCAAATAAACAGGCATTTTAAAAAAATCCTGGAATCTTTTCAGGGAGATATTATGAGTGTTGAATGTTAGATCTTTAATTTGGCTGATTGGTATTAATTTGTATGTTCCGGGGATTGAATTCATATCGACACAGTCAATAAGTACAAGAATATCCGGATTAATTGAATTTATTTTTCCAATGTAATTTTCGAGGCTCACTTCTACAGTCAGTGCTGTTATCGAATAGGTATTTTTAATGCCTGAACTTATATAAACTCCGACACCATCATCCGTTCTAAGAACGTTTCCTATTCCGACAAAAAGAACTCTTTTGTCTTTTTGCAGCAGAAGAGTCTCGAGATTCTCAGGCACCTTTAAATATGTATTTAACAAGCACCTGTCTCAGGCAGTTTGGACAGATAATATTAAACATATCTTTTCGTTTCAGCCCATCTCTGATCTCAAGGTTTAAATCATGTCCTTCAGCAAGTTTCAATTTCTGGTTCAGCTGGTTCAGGCTAAGGATAGAGGAGAATGCTCTCGGGCCAAGCTTCCTGTGCATGTAATGAAGATGCTCTTTTGTTGTTATAACAGCGCCACAGCTTTCACATATTAGAAGTTCTTTTTCCTGATATTCTATATTTTTGCTCCGGTCAAATACGGCCAGGTCAAAAATTTTGTCGGATAATTTTACTCCTTTCTGTGTAATGCAATGTTCCTGACACTGTCCGCAAAAAATACATAAACCGTAATCTCTTTTAATTGTTCTGATGCCTTTTTCTTTATCATCTATGAAGGTAATAGCATGGGGCGGACAAACATTCGCGCATGTTTCGCAGCCCACGCAGTTTTCATTATCGACAACTGGTTTACCCCTGAAATTTTCAAAAGGTACATGGGGCTCAGCAGGAAATTTTGAGGTATAAGCAGGAGAGAAAAGTGAAATCACTGCCTCTTTTAGTTCTCTTATCTTCGGGTATTTCATTTTATTGTCTCCTTATAATCATCTTTCACACTTTTCTTACCCAGCTTAATGCCGAAATGGTAGGTGCCCCTTATAAGAGCATGTGCTCCAACAGTAGAAGCAAAGAAAAGGACAGGTATTGCAACCAGCGCTTTGGTACTGGCATCACTCAATCCAAAATGAAATACAACGCCAACAAGTATGCTGCAACAACCCAGAGTCACACATTTTGTGGCTGCCTGAAGTCTGTTATATGTATCAGGAAGTCTGATGATTCCAATACAGCCTAACAGATTGAAAAGTACTCCTATCGTAATGAATATCGCGGTTAGCATAGTTATTCATTTAGTTTTTTACCTGTAAGGTATTTTGCCAGAGTCAGAGTCCCGATGAAGCTCAGAATAATCCAGGCAATACCAATATCAAGAATAAATGATTTCTCAGTTTGAATAGAAATTATAGCACATATACCCACAACGAGTATTCCGAAAATATCAGCTCCTACCATCCGGTCAGGAATTGTCGGGCCTATTATTATCCTGTACATGCAAACTACGCTTAATCCTATCTGGATGTACAGCAATATGTCCAGGTAATTGCTCATTCTATTATTCTTTTAATGTACTTTTCAAAAGCTCCTGTTATTATTCCTGTATAAACTTCAGGGTCTTCGGACCTGATATAGATCCAATGGATATAAAGATTGTCATCAATTATATCAACCGAGATCGTTCCGGGTGTCATTGTAATTGAATTTGCAAGAAGCATTTTTGCCATATCTGATTTTAGTGTAGTTTTTACTTTCACTATTCCAGGTCGGATGGGCATAGCAGGATGAAGTACACGGTATGCAACGTCTATATTGGCTTTTAAACATTCCCAGATGAAAATGAAGAGGTATATTATAAACCAGAAATACCGGTGAGGCTGCAGAAGCTTATAAGTACTTGTTATAAAAACTTTGCCAAAGAACAAGGCGCAGATTATTGAAGCGACTACTCCCACAATAATATTGGGAACTGTGAATTCGAAGGTGAGAAGCAGCCAGAATATCAGGGATAATATAAACAAAGTGAAATATCTCATTTTACTGTCCGATTATTGTTGTGGTGTATTTTAATTGGTCCGTAAGGATGTTAACAGCCGGAGTCAGTACTGTATCTCTAATATCGGGAATGACAAGCAGACTGAGAAGCACACAAATAATACTTAACACAACCATGCTGAACACCATTGGAAATGGAACCTCTTTGATCTGCTGATTTGTATTGATATCAGATTTGTTGTAGAAAGCATATCGCTGGAATTTAAGGAATGAAGCCAGGGTTATAATACTGACAATTACTGCAAGCGCAGCAAGAAGATAAAACCTGGCCATGACAGCAGCTATTATTATTATCAGTTTACTGAAGAATCCATTAAAGGGAGGGATACCTGAAATGGACATAGAAGCGATAAAAGATGTGGCAGATGTCACAGGCATCGATCTGGCCAATCCTCCCATTTCCTTAAGATTACGTGTACCTGTTGAATATTCAATTGCACCTGCATTAAGGAATAGAAGACCTTTAAAAGCTGCATGATTAATAAGATGGAAAATTCCGCCGGTGATAGCCAGGGCAGCAACTTCAGGTTTTGTTCCTCTTGAAATCAGGATCATGCCAATACCGGTTGAAAGAATGACATATCCCATCTGGCTTATGCTATGATATGCCAGGAGTCTTTTAAAATCCCACTGTCCTATGGCGAGGAAAACTCCGATTACCATTGAAAGGGTTCCAAGAGTGGTTATAAGAATAGCAATTCCTTCACTCACGGCAAACATATTGAAGAACAATCTGAGGATTACATAAATGCCAACTGCTTTAATAAATACCCCGGAAAGCATCGCAGAAATAGGGGATGGGGCTGATGAATGCGCATCTGGTAACCATGCATGAAAAGGAATTATGGCTGCTTTCAGACCAAATCCACTTAAAATGAGTATCTGCACAAACAGGTAAAAGGTCCTGTCATAACCATTATTAAAAGCTTCTTTAATATCAGCAATATTCAGTGTTTTGGTTTTCCAGTAAATAAATCCGATTCCGAACAGAATCAAAAATGAAGCCATTCCCCCCAGAACCTGGTACTTAAATGAGGCTTCCAACTCACTCTTTTCAACCCCGAATGCTACCAGGGCATAAGATGAAATAACAGAAATCTCAAGGAACA
>WSSedA1B3DRAFT_1000071_pt1 | contig 26496 bp, 28 predicted proteins | sample WetSurSiteA1Bulk_FD_9468 | JGI IMG/M metagenome (IMG submission 9468)
AATACAGCTTCAACGCTTGTCTTTTGGTCTCTTCGCTATACCACTTGTATGCCACTGTGTGCCTATAACCGCAATTCTTACAGCAATATCTCTGTTTGCCTCTAACAAATCCATCTTTCTTACTCTCTTCGCTTTGACATTTCGGACAGCTTGGCATTTTTTAACTCGTCTTGTCGTTATAAATTTTGTAGATTATGCTAACTATTCTTAATTAATAATGCCAACAAATTTTGATTACACGATGAACACAAAAGATAACGAATAAGGTTAGATTGTGTAAGCGAACCACAATCTGAATCATTTGTTGGATAAGCCTATGTTAAAATAAAAAATATTAACCCCCGACAAACTCAAGGACTCGCTATCCATTCGGCATACGAACCTTAATATTTGCGGTGATGTTATGTTGGGGTTCGTTCACTCTCACCCTAATCTACATTTCTATCCAAACCTTCATGGTTTTAAAAACCTCGAAGGTTTAAGCAACTTCAATCATGCAAAATAACAGGCGTACCAATCTCAGTAACTCTACGATGATAATGAATAACAGCGGGGTCTACAGTTTCGCCTCTAAAGGCTTGTAATGCCATCACCGCTAAATTCGCCCCTGATAAACACGCCATACCAAAACCGCCCGATGGACGCGGATTGATTTCTAACAAACGCACGCCGTGTACGCCTTCTTTGAATTGAATATTGAAGATACCGTTTAAACGATAATGCGCGGTTAAACGTTCAACCATACCTTGAATATCGGGATGGTTGTCTATACTCTGCCCATGTCCTGCAAATAGGGATTTTTTACGCTGCACTGCACACAGTAATTCACCGTATCGCCCTGCACAATCGACACTCCATTCATACCCATTGAGATGTTCCATGACTAACAGCGCGTCAAATTGAGGGGTATTGCGCATACCCTGCCGTAACTCTTGCAAGGGAATTTGATATTCCACGCCTTTCAATAATTGGGTAATACTGTCACGCCCTGTATCTAAAATACGAAAACCTAAACCGAACACCGATACCGCAGGTTTAACGCACAGTTTTTGATGTGTGACAGATAATTGTTCTACAGCAGCATCGAATTCATCTCGATGATTAACGACCACAAAATCCATGACTTGCGCCACATCAGCGGGTACTTCGGTGTAAAAACGCGCTTTATCATGTAGCAACATTAAAATGTCATAATCGGCAACGGATAAAACCTGTGTGCCAACTGCTGCAAATAAATCGTGATGTTTGATTACTAATGCGGCTTCTTTGCCCACCCAAAAAACATCAATGTGCTGAGTACGACAAAACTCTACACACCAATGAATGTAGTCATCGCCTGTTAAATCAACTGGTTCAAGATAATGTTCATCAGCGGATAAGAAAGCAGAGGCGTTTTCGTGAGTGTGTGTACACACTAAAACAACTTCGTCAGTAGAATACTGACGAAGATTGTTAAACACAGCTTGGATGGTGGAGAATGTTTTGTTAAACCAAATTCTCATAAATGCTTGATAATCTCAGGAACTAACGACTCGATAGTACGACCAAAACCATTTTCGCCAATGGCGTGCATTTTCCATTCATCATTATGACGGTATAGTTTTGCCATGATTTGCGCACTGTGTGAACCTTTGCCACTCAGCGTATAACGGGCGATTTCTTTGTTATTATTGCTATCCACCATACGGCAATAAGCACTTTCAATGGAGTCAAAGGTTTGTCCTGTGAATGAGTTTACAGTGAAAACCAATGCTTTGATATTTGCTGGTACACGATTTAAGTCAACAATAATTTGTTCATCATCGCCCTCGCCTTCGCCTGTCAAATTGTCGCCTGTATGCACGACGCTACCATCTTTGCTTTTTAATTGTCTAAACCAAACAGTATCAACGATTTTATTATTGTCATCGAACATAACACAGGATGCGTCTAAATCAACAGAGCCTCCGCCACTACCAAACAATCCGCCCAACATTCCGCCTTTTTTAACTGCATCCCAACCTAAGCCCATCGTCACTTTGGTTAAGTTTCCGCCTGCTTCTTTGGACAAAGAAATTTTTTGTCCTTTTTCTAAATTTAGAGCCATAACATCGTTCCTATCAGAGAGTTATAAAATATGTTTGTTTTTTGCGGCTTTTAGCCAGAGCGGAAATTCGTTCAATAATCGGTCGTAGAGTTCTTGTTCGCTGATGCTATTCAAATCATCTAAAGCGAAAAAACCGCAGTTATCGACTACACGCCCTGCCATTGTGTCGAGTTGTTCTAACACACCGTAATTGCGTCCGCCAATACCGACAAATTGCCAAAAAATCGGCAAACACGCCGCGCCTGTTAGTAAGTCTTTTATTTCTTTATTACGACTAACACCGCCATCACTGATAAAAATCACTAATACGGGGAATTGTGATTTTTGGTAATGTTCTATGACAGCTTTGATGACTTTAGGCTCATTGTTAATGCTCATCATGCCCCAATCTCGCCAACCACCTTTTGCGGTATTGATAAAATCCGCATAGTTAGTGAGTGTTGCAGATGGGAGTGCCAGTAGGTTGCTAGAAAATGCCCAAACATCTAACTCGCCATCGTCATCAAAATGTACAGCAAGTGGCAATAAGCGGTTAATCACTTCCTGCACTTTACCCGTTCTGTACTGATTCATCATTGAGCCAGACGCGTCTAGCACTAAACCAACTCGCGCGACCGTCTCTTTAAGTTGATATTTTTCCAGTGATACGGTGGCTTTTTTAGCCAAATCAATCAGTTTCGGGGCGGAAGCGAGTTTTTTTTCTAAAGAAAGTTTAGGTGAACTGGCAAGCGGTGCAGGTGTATCTTCCGCCACTTCGCCGCCAAAATGTTTGACTAACGCCGCCATGCCACCATTAAAACCTTGACCATTGGCACAAAACCGCCATGTCCCATCTTTTCGATAAAGTTCGCCTAGCATCACCGCTTTTTCGTCTTGAAAATCTGATCCAGAAAAGGCAAAACGTGCCATTTCCTGATTACCAATAAGAAAACGTAAATAACCTGATGGTATGTCGCGCATGGTCGTCGAACCATCAATTGCGGCGGTAAAAACCAGTTTATCTATTTTGGCAGGTAGCTTGGCTAACTGGCAGAAAAAACCTGTTGTATCACCTTGTGGAACAGCTAATTCAACTGCACCACAAGGCGTTTTCGGTTGATTGAAAAAAGTCATGTAGGCATCGTCAGACAGTTTTTGCTGACTGTCTAAACCGAAGCAAGCGAAATCAACGGTTTCTTTGTTACCAGACACCGACAAGCCGACCTGAAAGTGATCGGCTTGTGCATTATTTTCAAATAATGTAGCCAGCGCGATACGCTGCCCTTTAAAAAGATTCATGAGTGAACGCGCTTAAACGCTAACACCAAACGAAGTTGCCAAAGGTCCTAAACCGCCTGCAAAACCTTGACCGACGGCTTTGAATTTCCAATCGGTACCAACGCGATAAATTTCACCAAAAATCATAGCGGTTTCAGTAGACGCATCTTCGCTCAAATCATAACGAGCAATTTCTGTACCGCCTTCTTCGTTGACAATGCGAATATAAGCGTGTGAGACTTGACCAAAATTTTGTCTACGCGCATCAGCATCGTGAATTGTAACCGCGAATACAATTTTATCTAAATCAGCAGGTACGCTCGATAAGGTGACTTTAACGGTTTCGTCATCGCCTTCGCCCGCACCTGTTGTATTGTCGCCCATGTGCTGAACTGCGCCATCGGCAACGACTTTGTTGTTATAAAAGCAAAAATCGTTATCTGAACGTACTTTGCCATCGAGTTTAACTAAGAATGCACTGGCATCTAAGTCAAATGCCGCACCATCAGTGGCTCTGGCATCCCACCCTAAACCTACGATGATTTTATTGAGGCCTGGTGCTTCTTTACTAAGATTAACATTGCCGCCTTTGCTGAGTGATATAGCCATAATAATTCTCCTAAATGATTGTTATTGTGTGAGTTAAATATTAATACCGTATTGACGTGCTAACGCGGCTAGACCACCTGAGTAGCCTTGCCCTACTGCTTTGAACTTCCACTCGCCGCCATGTTTATAAATTTCACCAAACACCATCGCGGTTTCAATGGACGCATCTTCACTTAAATCAAAACGCGCCACTTCATTGTTACTGTCTTTATTTACTAAGCGGATAAAGGCATTGGATACTTGTCCAAAATTTTGTTTGCGGCTGTCGGCATCATGAATGGTGACGGTGAAAACAATACGTTGAATATCAGCAGGCACTTTATCAAGCAGAATAACCAGCGATTCATCATCGCCCTCCCCTGCACCTGTGCGATTATCACCCGTATGTTCGACTGAACCACAAGTCGATTTGGTTTGATTATAGAAAATAAAATCACTGTCAGATCGGACTTTACCATCTTCTTTGACCATGAAAGCACTAGCATCGAGGTCAAAATCCGTGCCATCAGTGGGTCTTGCATCCCAACCTAAACCAACAATAATATTTTTTAGCGTAGGATCAGTTTTGGTTAAACTGAGGTTTCCGCCTTTGTTTAATGAAATACCCATAAATCAATCTCCGTTAGTGCTACTTACGTTTAAAGATGAGCTATTCTGCTAAAATGCAGAGGATTATACGAGGGTTGCATCAATCAATCTATGAGTGAGGCTGCCGGATATGGTAGCAGTTAAGCCAGTCATTGCCTAGCTATGCACAGTCTACAAAGCACAACAAAACCTCCATGTTACTTCCTAGCCCGTTGCCGTCTAGCTTCTTTAGGATCATTGTGTAACGGGCGATAAATTTCCACTCTGTCACCAGCTTTTAATAGTTGATTCAATTCACACAGTTTGCCAAATATACCCACCGCCGTAGAAGACAAGTCAATTTCAGGAAACTGTGCCAATAAATCAGAGGTATTAATCGCCGTTTCAACTGTCGTGCCTTCAAGCACATTAAACGCGATAATCACTTGCTGGTCAGGCATAGCATAAGCCACTTCAATAGGCATTAGCTCAGGCATAGACTTGTTTCGCTCGGTTGGTAAAAGAACTCACCATCGTATTACAGATTTGATTGAACACCGCGCCAAAAGCCAGATTGGCTAACATACCCGACATTTCAAATTCTAAATCCAAAGAAATTTTACTGGCATCTTCGCGTAGTGGCATAAAATTCCACACGCCGTCCAAGCGAGAAAAAGGACCATTAAGTAACGATACGGTAATGCGTCCACCTTGGTCGATTTTATTGCGCGTTGAAAATGATTTGTTAAAGCCACCTTTGGCAATTAATAACTCCGCCTCGACAAAATCGCCTTCGCGTTTCAAAATTCGGCTACCACTGCACCACGGTAAAAATTGTGGATAGGCTTCAATATCATTCACTAATTCAAACATCTGCTTTGCGGAAAATTTAACTAACGCACTTTTTTGAACTACCGTTGTCATCACAGCACTCCAACGACATGGAGGAAAATAAGAAATAAACCCGCTGGCGCAACATAACTAATCAACACTTTCCAAACCGCATATTGTTCAGTAGGCAATACTAATTCTTGCTCGGTGTGTTGTTGTTTCATCACCCAGCCTGCAAATATCGCAATCGCAAAGCCGCCCGCAGGTAGCATAATATTTGCCGTAACCGAATCAATTAATTGAAACATCGTTTGCCCAAAAAACTTAATCTCTGCCCAGCGATTAAAAGAAAAGATAGTGATAAAGCCAAACAGCCATGCCACCACACCCGCACGCACACACGCTTGATCGCGGGTTAATTCCTTGCTTTCAATGAGCCACGCCACCGCAGGTTCAATCAAGGCAATCGAAGAGGTTAAGGCGGCAACCACCAACATCACAAAAAACAACACACCAAATAACCAACCGCCCGTCATATTACCAAAAGCAATTGGCAAAGTTTCAAACACCAAACCTGGTCCTGAATCAGGATGCAAGCCATTGGCAAACACGATAGGGAAAATAGCGATACCCGCCAATAACGCAACGATAGTATCAGCCGCTGCCACAATAACCGTAGATTTAGCAATCGAAACATTTTTAGGTAAATACGCCCCATAAATCATCATCGTACCCATGCCTAAACCCAGACTAAAAAACGCCTGCCCCATTGCCGTCAATACTACTTTACCCGTAATTTTGCCAAAATCAGGACTAAACAAAAAATGTAAACCTTGCGAATAACCGCTAGTGGTCATTGCATAACCGACCAACAAAAACATCATCACAAACAACACAGGCATCAACATCTGCACCGCTTTTTCCAAACCGTTCTTAATCCCTTTAGAAACAATGTACATGGTTGCCAACATAAAAAACGAATGCCAAAACAAAAGCCGTATCGGACTGCTGATAAATTCATTAAACATCTGCTCGGTTTTTTGGGCATCACTGCCAAAAAATTCACCTAAAAACGCTTTTAACGTATAAGCCGAAGCCCAACCTGCAATCACGCTGTAATACGATAAAATCAAAAAACCCGCAACCATACCCATCCACGCCAGATACTGCCAACGGGAATCCGCCCCCGCTTCCTGTGTCAACGTCCGCATAGTATCCACCGGATTTTGCTTGGCACGTCTGCCCAGCATGGTTTCTGCCATCATGATAGGAATGCCCATCAACACCACACACACCGTATAAACCATCACAAACGCACTACCGCCATTTTCCCCCGCAATATAAGGAAACTTCCAAATATTCCCCAGCCCCACCGCCGAACCAGTAGCCGCCAAAATAAATGCGAAACGGGATGACCATTCGCCGTGTAGTGATTGTTTGTCTATCATGAAGATGCCTTTTGAACGCACAGGGTTATTAATACAGCGTAAAATAGCAAAAATATTCGTTTACGTCAGTTTTAAACTTACGTCTTATCCAATTATGACTGTCGATATTAATCAAGATGATTGCAAGGTGCACAATGCGTACCTTGCATGACTGACGTATTCCGATATTCTGCACCCTATAAAATGGGAATAATATAGGGCATAATGTCCGAAAATATTCCTAGATAAAAATCAATCATGAACCAGCTTCAACCACTCGACTTATTACGACAGGCACGAATTCGCTATAGCCAGAGTGAAATCGCCACCCTTCTTAATGTAGATGTACGCACCGTGCGCCGTTGGGAAGTTCGTGAAAACGAACCACCAACCTATCTGGCGGATGCCATTCGTCAACGCATACTGCCATTAATAAATGCTGATTCTGCCAAAAAACACCCTTTTACTTTTATAGACCTGTTTGCAGGTATTGGTGGCATAAGGCTGGGTTTTGAAGCGCACGGTGGACATTGTGTGTTTAGCAGTGAATGGAATACGTTCTCGCAAAAAACCTATTTAGCCAATTTTCCCCACGATACCAACCATGTTTTTGTCGGTAACATTACGACTGTTGATGAAAAAGACGTGCCAGATCATGACGTATTGCTGGCAGGTTTTCCCTGTCAGCCGTTCAGCATTGCAGGAGTTTCCAAGAAAAACGCCTTGGGTCGTCCACATGGTTTTGAATGCACGACGCAAGGCGCACTGTTTTTTGATGTTGCCCGAATTATTGCCGCCAAACAGCCCAAGGCATTTTTACTGGAAAATGTTAAAAATCTGCTTTCCCATGACAAGGGCAACACCTTTAAGGTAATCCTGCAAACGCTACGCGACGAACTGGGTTATCACGTCTATCACAAAGTCATTGATGGTCAGCATTTTGTACCACAACATCGGGAACGTATCATTATTGTGGGTTTTCGTGAACCGACTGATTTCTCGTGGAATGACTTGCAACTACCCGCCGAAAAAACCCGTCTTTCCAGCATACTGCATCCACAGGATGGCAGCGAAGCACCCGAAGAACCTTATACCATCAGCACACAGGCAGTTATTAACAGCAAGTACACGCTAACCCCCAATTTATGGGCGTATCTACAGGCTTATAAAGAAAAACATCAGGCGGCAGGTAATGGCTTTGGCTTCGGTCTGGTGAATGAAGACAGTGTAGCGCGTACCCTGTCGGCAAGATATTACAAGGATGGCTCGGAAATTCTGGTTTCACAGGGGGACGGTAAGCGTCCAAGACGGTTGACACCCAGAGAATGCGCAAGATTGATGGGGTTTCCTGATAGGTTTAAAATTCGAGTAAGTGATACGCAGGCTTATCAACAATTTAGTCAAGCGGCGGTTGTTCCGATGATGACAGAGGTAGCTCGCATTATGATGCCACACATAATGACAATGATTTCAGCAAGTGAACAGGAGGAAATGAGTGTCTACTAGAACAGGCTGGACTCGTCATCAACTGTTAATCGCGTTTAACTTATATTGCCAAATGCCTTTTGGAAAAATGCACTATCGCAATCCAGAAATTATTAGATGTGCCGAAACACTTGGCAGAACACCATCCGCATTAGCGATGAAGTTGGTTAATATTGCTAGTCTTGACCCCGCAATCACTTCAACAGGACGTAGCGGTTTGAAAGGTGCATCAGCTTCTGATAAAGCTATGTGGAAAGAAATGCAAGCAGACTGGGAGCATTTTGCCAATGAAATGCAACAAGCGGTAACTGTTTTCAAAATAGATGAATTATCGCTGGATGCTGATGATAGTTCAGAATTGGATAAAACCATTGATTACACAGGAAGAAACAAAACCGTTCAAATCACAACTCGCGTTGGTCAGAATTTTTTTCGGCGTTCGGTACTGAGTGCTTATGAACAGCGGTGCTGTATGACAGGGTTGGCGATTCCAAAATTGTTAATCGCTAGCCATATTGTTCCTTGGCGGATTGATGAAGCAAATCGGCTTAATCCTAGCAATGGTCTTTGTTTATCCATGTTACATGACAAAGCCTTTGATATTGGTATTTTGACCATAATGGAGGATATGACAATCCGTGTTTCACAAAAATGCACTGATAATAACGATGATTTTTTTAATTCAGCACTTTTCGCTTATAACGGCAAACCGATTTTTTTACCTAAGAAATTTAGACCTCACGCAGAATTTCTAAGCTATCATCGAGAACATATTTTTGAAAAATAAAGAATTATTATGAATGTACGATTTGAATATCTTTATAGAGATGCAGGAAATTTTAAAAACTGGGGCGAATTAGTTTTTTCCAATCCTCACAATATCGAAGTCGATGTTGTGGCATCAATGGCAGAGAATGCGTTCATCGAAAAAACGTACTTTATAGCAAGTAAGGTACATATTCCTGATTTACATTTTGAAAAATACAATAAGCAACTTGACCACGGCTGGCATGAGTTTCATACCTTCGTAGCAACAGAAGAAACCGCGAATGATTTATTGGGACGCAACATTGAGGAATTTATTGAATCACTTCGATATGCTACATCAGAATAACCTAAGTTTTTATCGTTCCAACGCTCGAGCGTTGGAATGCCTCAGTTGACGCTCCGCGTCTTCTTGTTTTACGCAACGCCAGAGCGTTTCTGGATGAATTCCCACACTGGAGCGTAGGAACTAGCGCAAAGCATCGGCGTTGTTGTCGAAACCGCGGGGAGTCGCTATTTTTGCGAAAGATTTTTCCGGGCATCCTGCTAGGAAAAATCAGCAAAAATGTACGCGACCGCTTATGCCTTCGGCAGCCCCGATTCGTCCTCGTCACCTCGTCTCGACCCAACAAGGGGTCGAGACATAGGCTCCAAATGACTTGATGCCGTGTCGCGATGCCTTGCAGTTTTACTCCGCAAGCTACGTAAAACCGCCCGGTGCTACGGCTATCGGGGACTAAAAATCTTCACTTCGCTATCGCTCCGTTTCCAAGATTTTCAGCGACAGAAGAAACCTGGCTGGATGCCATGCTGGAAAATTTCAAAGGTATTTTTCCTACCACAAGAGAATTCTCAGCTTATGCTCGTTCAACCCTGAAAGACATTGTGCCACAGGATGGGGCTGATGATGTATTAATGGCCTGGCTGGAACGCGAGGAAATTTTATTCCGAACATTGGAACGTCATCTTATTGGAGACCGACTTACCCAAGGCTTTGATGGTGATGTGTACAGTTTCATCAGCTTTTCGCTATCCGTGCAGAACAGACGCAAAAGCCGCGTTGGTCTCTCGCTGGAAAATCATCTGGAATCCCTGTTTACTGCATTGGGTGTCCGCTATTCCAGAACGGCTGTGACAGAAAACAAAACCAAACCCGATTTTTTATTTCCTGGACATGCCGAATATCACGACCCAGCATTTAACCATCTCAACCTGATCATGCTTGGCGTAAAAACCACCTGCAAAGATCGCTGGCGGCAGGTATTGGCAGAAGCGACCGCATAAAACATAAACACCTTCTGACCTTGGAGGCAGCAATCAGCTGCAACCAAACCGATGAAATGCAAGCCAAGAACCTACAACTGGTTGTACCGCAAAGACTCCATGAATCTTACTCTGGCCCGCAACGCGTGTGGCTTATGAATGTATCGTCATTTGTTACATTAGTTTCTGAACGTGACAAAAAACCGTGAATTTACGGATAGCCAAGTAGGCTTATTCCGATCTACTTACTTCTTAAACTGTAACGCGATAAGGTACGCTAATCATAGGATGTGAAGCACATCGTTCGAGAAATATGACCTGAATGATACGTTTTCTACCGTTGGCACAGCCTACATATCTATTTGAAGATGCCAATTTGCCCCAATTGCTCCCGCTTTGTGTAACAGAACAATATATTCATCCAGATCGGCAATGACATATTCGGCATCGTCAACTTCGGCGGCGTTATCTTGTAGATAGGTTTTAATTTTACTAAAGTATTCAATGCCTTCTGCGGCGGTAAACCATTTGTATTTTGATGGATCAAATGCTTGCTCTTCTTCAAAATCGTCATCCTCTTCCATGTCATTGTCAAAGAAGTCATCCATATCACCGTCTACATAATCGTAGATGTCTTTGAGCTCAAGCTTTTTTAGGATAGTTTCAAGCGCGTCGCAGTGCGCGATGGCTTTGCCATTGACAAAAGTGTCAAAATTAAGGTTTTGATGGTCTAGGACGATATAAAAGGCAACGCTCATAATGAATACTCCACAATTGGTTTAACTAATGATAACTGATACAAAGCCTTGCATCATAATCGGCAAGGGCTGTGTAATATCAGGTAAAATAACAAAAACAGTCGATTACCTCAGATTTAAAATCATCAGGAACAAACGCTATGGCGGATAAAAACTCCAAAAAAAATAATGCCCAACAAAACGCCACCATTGCTGTCAATCGGCAAGCCAAGCATGAATATTTTATTGAGCAACGTTTTGAAGCGGGCTTGGTGCTGGAAGGCTGGGAAGTGAAAAGTTTACGCGAAGGGCGCGTACAGTTAAAAGAAAGCTATGTGGTGATAAAAAAAGGCGAAGCGTGGCTGTATCGGGCGCATATTTCGGCGTTATTGTCTGCCTCTACGCATATCAACCCCGATGCGATTCGTAACAAAAAATTATTACTAAACCGTCACGAACTCAATAAGCTCATTGGCGCGGTAGAGCGCAAGGGTTATACCATTATTCCGCTGTCTATGTATTGGAAAGGCGGCAGGGCTAAACTGGAAATTGGTTTAGCGAAAGGGAAACAATTACACGATAAGCGTGCCGCGTCTAAAGATCAGGATTGGCAACGTGAAAAAGCGCGGATTATGAAAAAAGCCTAGCGGTTGTGAAAATTTAGAGTGGGCGCGAATCTGTCACGCCCACTTATTGCACGGTTTATTCCTTAACAGCACGATTCCCACTTAACGCGATCCAACCCACAACAATTCTATAAACCAGTAGCAAGACTGTAATCGTTAATATAATCATTGCTACTTCAATCATACCCATATATAAAATCAATCCCGATACTGCAAACCCCGCTAATGTCATCCAAGCGGTTTGAATTTGCCAGTTAAAATGGGATTCTACCCATGTTCCTTGAACATCATCGCGATTCATAAAGTTAATAAACACNCCCGCCAATAATGGCAAGCCCGCAAATGCAAAAGACAGTAACTGTAACAAATACACGCTGGTTGCCAGCCGTTTTAAAGCTGATAGTTTTTCAGCTTCAGATTGATCATTCGGTAATTCACTCATAATACACCTACCTTTTTATGTTTAAGCTAAAGAAATAATAGCCAGTGCCAAATAGAGTATGGACGTTTACTCAACTATCAAGAAGCTTTTTTTAATATGCCCATACCGTTTGGTTTTTTGACTACTTGTAATTGGGCTTTAAAACGTTTTTGTACTGCATCGACATGAGAAATAACGCCGACTATTTTGCCGTGCGTGTGTAGATTTTCTAAGGTACTGATAATGATATACAGTGATTCAGCGTCTAAATTACCAAAGCCTTCATCGAGAAATAATGAATCGACCGAGCGTCCATTATTAGCTAATTCAGACAAGCCCAACGCTAAGGCAAGGCTAACGACAAAACTTTCACCGCCCGATAAGGTTTTAGGGAAACGCTGCACATTCGCTTGTAGCGTATCTTCGACCACCAATGCCAAACCTTGTTCACTGGGTAGTTGCCGTAAATAATACCGACCGCTGATTTTTTCCAGAATGGCATTGGTTTGGACTAATAATTTATTCGCCAGTTGTTGCTGAACTCTACGCCGAAACGCCATGCCATTTTCTTCATTTAATAAAGCGAGTTCTGCGAAACAAGGCTCTGCCTCTGCTTGTTGTTGTTGAAGTTGTGACTGTAGCGCATCGCGTTGTTGTTGTAGTCTTTTTTGTTCGCTTAATAATTTTTCTAACCGTTGTACATCGGCATGAACATCGTCCATACGACCGCTAGTTTGCTTAAGTTGTGCGGTTAATTCTTCAGGGCTTAATGCGGTTTCAGCCAGTTTAAAATAGGCTTCCAATTCAACACTTGTTTGTTCCATTTCCAGTGTTTTGTTTGCAATATCAGCTTCTAATCGTAGTACAGATTGCTCAAATTCTGATTTTCGCTGTAGCAGAGCAAGTATTTCATTGAGTGCAGTGATGCTGGGGAACGCAGTCGCTGATATTTTTTCTAACAAGGCTTGCTGTAACTGGGCGATTTCTGTACTTTGTTCCGCAAGCAAACGTTCTTTGTCGGCGAGCAGTTTTTGTTTTTCGATAATCGCTAAATGTAGCGCAATATTTTCTTCATTGGGTAATCGCGTACCGATAAGATCAAGCTGTTCTTTACAAGCATTGATTTCAGTCTGGCAAGCAGTTTGCTTAGCGATGAGCAGGGCTAATTCTTCTGTTGCGTTATTGTGGCGGAATGTATAGCTATAATATTCTTGCTTACGCGCGGTTAAACGATCAAACAAGCCAGCATCCTTCTTATCTTTGCTAGGCATTTTTTCGCCCAACAAGGTCAATTGATTAGTAACTTGATTTGACAATTGCGCTTCTTCTTGTTGATGCTGGTGTAATGCGTTTTCAATTTCTGTTTGTTGCTCGACTCGTCCTTCAACATTGGCAGTGATTGCCACAATATTGGCTTGTAACTGAGCGATAGTTGCAGTGCTTTTTTCAATCGCAGCTGTTAGTTTTACGATGTTAGCTTGTTTATTGCGGTAATACGCGCCTAACTCAATAATGCTTTTTAATTCTTCGGCTTCGGCTTTTAGCAACTCGTCCATCAAACTGATGTTGTTAATATTCAAATCTGAACGAGCGGCATTGCGTCGATTACACAAAATCAACCATTGTGAACTAACGCGTTGTTGTCTTGCCCGCGTAGATAATTTGCTTTCGTCTTGTTTGCGTGCGTCTTCCAACTGCCGACCGACGCTATAAGTTCGCGCCAGTAAGTTTTTTATTTTTACCTGTTGGTCGATTAATGCTTGTTGCGAATTGCCTAATGCAGGTGGATGTTTGCTGTAAGGATGTTGTAACGCGCCACATAACGGGCAAGGTTTGCCGTCAATCAAATGTTGTCGGCTATCTGCCATTTTTTTCAGTAAGCCTTCATGAAAAACTTTTTGTTCCAACACTTTTTTAATATTTTCTTCGCGTAGCACTTCTAGCTTTAGCTCTTCATGCTCAATACTCAGTGCCCCAGTATCCAGCTCTGCTTGTTCTTTTTTGCTACCAAAAAACGAAAATAAACTAAAACCCGATTTCGATAAGCGTTGATAAGCAGCCCCTAAATACTTTAATTCTTCAAAGTCTTTAACCCGTTCTTGTTGCTCAACACGCAACGCATCCACCTGTTCTAATGTATTTTTTTCCAGCAATGCCGCGAGTTCTTGTTCATCCACTGCAAGATTAGTCTTTGCATCGGCTAGTTTTTGCTGTTCTTTTTCAATAGCGGCGGTGTTAGCATTTAACGCTGCTTCACTGTCTCGTGCTTGCTTAGTAAAAACTTTTTGCTGCGCGTTTAATGCCTGTAAATCGGCTTGTAATTTGGTTAATTTACCTAGCTCTGGAAAGTCGGTCAGTAAACTTTCATCTGCCGCATGGTCACTCAACCACGCATCTAAGGTTGCCAGTACCGATTTTTTTTCTTCAATTTGCACTTCCAACGAACGTGCCAAGGTTACTTCTGATTGCCCATTAGCAGTCAATTGACCTAACTGAGTTTTAAGACTACTGATAACTTGTTGCTGTTCAGTGAGCGATTTACCACTGACATCAACAGCGGTTTTATCATCACCTAACTTAATTTTTAACTGTGCCAGTTCATCTTGCAAGGCTAATAAATCTGCTTTTCCCTGCATGATAGCCTGATTTTTGTCATTAATTCTCTCGACTTCTTCCTTAAAAATCAACGCGTTTTGATTAGTGTTGATACGCTCTAATTGTTGTTGCAATTGTTGCAGTTCGATTTTGGCTTGCTTTACATTTTTCTTCTGCGTGTTTATTCGCGATTGGACAAAGGCAATATCGTTAACAGCGGCTTGCTGTTGCTTCAGATTATTATGCTGTTGACGAAGTTCAGCATATTGTTCTTTGTAATCCGCTAAATCATGCTGATATGCTTCTTGTTGTTCAGACGGTAATAGCGTTATCGCGGCTAGCTGCTGTTTTACTTGTGCAATACTTTGTTGTGCTTGGTCAGCTTGGCTTATTACCTGATTTTTATAATCCGCATAAATATCAGTACTAATAATTTTTTCCAAAATATCCATACGCTCAGCATCAAGTGCGTTAAGAAACGCCGCAAAATCGCCTTGTGCCAACAAAATAGAACGCGTGAAATTACGAAAATTCATTCCTGTTATTTCCGTCATTTGCGCACACACTTGTTGCGGTGTATTTGCCAACACTTCGCCCGTACTCAATCGAATCAACTGCATCACAGCGGCTTGCAATTCACCCGTTGCCAGTCCATTTGCCCGCTCAACTCGCCAGCTCGATTGATAACTTTCAGCCCCTAAAGAAAACTGAACTAAGGCAAAACAATCTGCTGTCTGCTTAGTCATTACATGTTCAGCAGGTTTATTAAAGCGAAATGTTTCACCGTACAAGCCCAGCGTAATCGCATCTAAAATACTGGATTTACCCGAACCATTAGGTCCTGTAATCGCAAAAACTCCCGTATCAGAAAACGGAGCCTCGGTAAAATCAATGCGAGTTTCGCCTTCTAATGAGTTGATGTTTTTAAAGTAAATAGTCAGTATTTTCATCTATTGGGCTACGCGCTTAAGATTTGCAAAAGTTACATTATACCGTTGTCTAAAGTAAAAGCTAACCAAGCCGAATGCGTGAATAGTTTATTGGATGATGTGAATAAGTTGGCTAATGCGATAGCTCGACTAATTACAAAAGCGATTGCCACAGAATTGTTATAAGCAACTTGGTAGCTAGAGTAGCGATTTAAAACTAGAAATGGGGGGATAAGGAAACAAAAAACAACTTATTGTGTGTTTTGTTAGTCTTAACTTACACACCGAGCTAACAATGTGTAAGTCTGACGTTTATATGGTTTACATTTGTGATTGCAAATAATTTTGTAAACCTGTTTTTTCAATTAAGTCTAGTTGTGTTTCCAACCAATCAATATGTTCTTCTTCGCTTTCTAAGATATGTTCAAATAACTCGCGTGACACATAGTCTCGCACGCTTTCACAATAGGCAATGGCATCTTTTAAATCGGGAACCGCTAAGTGTTCTAGTTGTAAATCACACGCCAGCATTTCTTCGGTGTTTTCACCAATTAAAATTTTGCCGATATTTTGTAAGTTGGGCAGACCTTCCAGAAATAAAATCCGATCAATTATTTGATCCGCGTGTTTCATTTCATCAATAGATTCGTGATATTCCTTAGCATAGAGTTTTTCTAAGCCCCAGTTTTTGTACATTTTTGCATGTAGAAAATACTGATTAATTGCAGTCAGTTCGTTTTCCAGAGCTTTATTTAAAAACTCAATGACTTTAACATCGCCTTTCATTGTAAGCCGCCTTCAATTGTTAATAAATGATTACGCAGCTTGCATTATAGGCGGTGAACGTAGGTTGTCGTCAAGTATCTGTCTAATATGACGGGTACATTTGCCACACACATCCCCTGCCCCCGTACATTGATATAATTGTTTGCGCGTACACGCACCTTTATCAATAGCTATCTTAATTTGTTTATCTGTTACTGCTTTGCAAACACATACATACATGGACGACTCCAGTAAAATAATTTTTACAAATAATAACAATTCTCATTAAAAAGTAAAGCGGATTTTTAAGCTAGTGTGAAAAATGATTTTTATATAAATTTACCCGCTCTGTTATCACTACTCGGTGTGACTTTTAAAGACTTGCTCATGATTTTCACTGTCGAAACTCATGACATTATACGGGTCTTTTTTACCGCCCATTTCCATACCAGGTGTGCCACTGGGCATTTGCGGTACAGCGATACCAACGACTTTTGGCTTGGTTTTTAATAGGGTTTTAATATCATCTGCGGGAACGTGACCTTCAACCACATAACCATCAACTATCGCTGTGTGACAAGATGCCATATTGTCACTGACACCATATTTAGTCTTAATGGCTTTCATGTCCTCAGTAGGAACGTCTTTGATACTGAAGTTGTTTTGTTTTAAATGTTCTATCCATGCACCACAACAGCTACAAGTGGGGCTACGATAAACCGTGATGGCAGTAGTTTTTTCAGAGTGTGCGGGGATATTGACCAGCACTAAGCTAATAGCCAGTAAGATTTTTGAAATGTTCATATTACACCTGTGAGTGATAAGCAGGACTGTATTGATGGACAGCATCCACCATGACTTTAACGTGTTCTGGATTAATGTCAGGTAGAATGCCATGCCCTAAATTAAACACATGACCTGAGCCTTGACCGTATTTGTGCAGAATAGTTTTTACTTTTTCCGTGATAATCTCAGGTTGTGCATATAAAGCAATGGGATCCATATTACCTTGTAATGCCACTTGACTGCCCACTCTGGCGCGGGCATTGGCTATATCGGTTTGCCAGTCTAAACCTAGCGCGTCATAACCTGCATCAGTCATAGCTTCTAACCATTGACCACAACCTTTACTGAATAAAATAGTGGGGATTTGCTGCCCATCAACGTTAGTATTAAGTAGGCTACGGATTTGCTTCGCATAGCGTAAGGAAAACTCTGCATAATCTTCGGTGCTGAGTACGCCGCCCCATGTATCAAATAACATCACGGCTTGCGCACCTGCGGCAATTTGCGCATTCAAATAACTGGCGACCGATTGCGCCAGTTTATCAAGTAGTGCGTGCATAACTTTGGGTTGTTCATACATCAAACCTTTAACACGATGAAAACTTTTGCTACTACCGCCTTCAACCATATAGGTTGCCAACGTCCACGGGCTACCCGAAAAACCAATCAGCGGCACACTGCCTGCTAAGTTTTTACGAATTAATCGTACCGCATCCATGACATACCGCAGTTCCAGCTCAGGGTCTGGAATCGGTAGCTTCTCAACATCTGCCGCTGTGCGTAGCGGGTGCTGAAATTTTGGGCCTTCGCCTTCGGTAAAATACAATCCTAATCCCATTGCATCGGGAATAGTAAGGATGTCAGAAAACAGTATCGCGGCATCAAAATCAAAGCGGCGTAACGGTTGTAAGGTAACTTCGCAAGCGAGTTCTGGATTAGTGCAGAGATTTAAGAAACTACCTGCTTGTTCGCGGACTTGGCGGTATTCGGGCAGATAGCGTCCCGCTTGACGCATCATCCAGACAGGCGTGTAGGCGACGGGTTGTTTTAACAGGGCTTTAATAAAGGTATCGTTTTTTAAGGATGTCATGGTGTTGTTATCGGTCTGTAAGTAAGTTTAGTAGCGATTTAAGCGGTGCTAAGCTAGGCGTAGTGTGTCCAGACAAAATCCATAGCACCAGCCATGCGATCAGTAAACTCACTAGCAGGACTGGCATCCATCCCATTGTTTTGATATTTTTTGTTGGGTGAGCTAGCGTCGGTAGTTGCGCAATAATGTGTGCTGGAAGACCATGCGTTTTTTGATAGAGACTGGCTATCATGCTGTCGGTGATGCCCTGAATCGGCATTTTAAGCGTGGATTTTAGTGCTAAATGCTGTAAAAAATCGCCACACTGTGATTCGGATAACGGCGGAATTTCAATAATATGACAATCTTCTATCGCGCTATCAGAACGGGTTTTTATCGCTAATTCATCGTGAGTCAACACGAAAATGACTCTAAGTATCGGATGCTGTACGGCATAATTAATGATTGTACTGATTAAGTACGGAGCTAACAAACCAGCATTCTCGATGATTAACACCATTTTTTTGTTTTGCTCAGCTAACAGATCAAAAAAATGAGTTAAGGTGTGCTTTTGCGGCATGGTTTCCATAAGCTGACCTTGTATCTGCTCAAAGTTTAAATCTGCCCTACTCTGTATTAAACACGTCTGCCACGATGGATCGCATTGTTGTTGAAAACTGCTCAACAAGGTCGTTTTACCCACTCCTTTAGAACCACACAGCACAATCGCGCGTGTTGAATTGCCCAGCAAATGAATTAATAATATTAACTTTTTAGTACGTTCTTGCGTTATCAGTGAATAATCAACGAGGCTTTGATTTGTCATCTGATAGGCGACATCCTCATTCTCTACCATAGGTTTTCAGTGTCATTTCTAACAAGGCGTTATCGACATAGACAGGCAAAGTCGCTAAACCAATTTTTTCTAACAGGATGAGGCGAATTTGACCATCAATATTTTTTTTATCGACTGCCATGAGTTCCAAAAAGCGATCACTATCGAGAGCTTCTGGCGGTGTAGTAGGTAAGTTAGCTTGTTCAAATAAAGTGATAATTCTATTTACATCGGCATCAGTCAACCAGCCTTTACGCCGTGACAAGTCAGCTGCTTGGCAAGTGCCAATCGCCACAGCTTCACCATGCAGGTAGTTTCCATAACCTGAGCCTGTTTCAATAGCATGACCAAAGGTATGTCCTAAATTTAACGTGGCTCGTACCCCTGTTTCAGTTTCATCTTCGGCAACCACTTGAGATTTATTTAAGCAGGATTGTTCGATGGCATACGCTAATGCGACTTTATCTCTGGCTAATAATGCGGGCATATTATTTTTTAGCCACGCAAAAAATTCCGCATCACGGATTAACCCGTATTTAATGACTTCCGCCAATCCTGCGGCTAATTGTCTATCATCCAGCGTATCCAATACACTGGCATCGGCAATCACACAGTGTGGCTGATAAAACGCGCCTATCATGTTTTTGCCTAGTGGATGGTTCACGCCTGTTTTACCACCGACAGATGAATCTACTTGCGCCAACAGCGTGGTAGGAATTTGTAAAAAACGAATGCCGCGCTGATAACAGGCGGCAGCAAAACCGCCCATATCACCAATCACACCGCCGCCTAAAGCAATCAGTGTGCTATTGCGGCTAAATTTAGCCGCCAGTAATTTATCAAATATCTGCGTGACGTATTCCAGCGTTTTATATTGTTCGCCATCGGGCAGGATAACCGTTTCCACACAATAATCTTGTAACGATTGCAACACAGTCGCTAGATACAAAGGTGCGATAGTGCTGTTAGTAACAACTAGCACTTGTTTGGCTTTAATATGTTGGGTTAATAAGTTGGGCTGGCTAAGTAAATCAGAGCCTATATAAATAGGATAACTGCGCTCGCCTAATTCTACTTGCAATACTTTCATTATATTAGCGATGAACGGATTTATATTCTTCTAAAATATGATTGACTACGACTTTGCTCTGTAAAATACCTGTATCAATTTTATAATCAGCACACGATAAATACAGTGGTTCGCGTTGGGCAAACAAGGTTTCTATACGCTCTCTAGGATTGTCAGTATTTAATAATGGACGCTGCGTATCACGGCGAGTACGTTCCAGTATTCTATCTACTGAACACTGTAAATAAACGATAAAACCATTGTCTTTTAATAGCTGGCGATTTTCTTCGCGTAATACTGCTCCACCACCTGTAGCTAATACAATACCATCCATTTTGGTGAGCTGTTGCAGCATTTTTTGCTCTCTATCCCGAAAGCCTTCTTCACCTTCAAATTCAAAAATGGTTGGAATATCAACGCCTGTACTTTCTTCAATTGCCTTATCACTGTCATAAAAAGGCAACTTTAATGCTCTTGCCAATTGGCGACCTATGGTGGTTTTTCCTGCACCCATGAGGCCAACTAAATATATATTCTCGAATCGCGACATGACAGCTCTACTTATCTTGGGTTACATATCAAAAAAAGGGGGCATTATGCCCCCTTTTTACAGGAACTAGAAGCGATCAATCGACGGTTTGATTATCTTTAACAATTTTTGGCGTGATGAAAATCAACAACTCAGTCTTGTCATCCTGCTTTCTAGTATTTTTAAATAAGAAGCCAATACCTGGTAAATCAGAAAAGAAAGGTACACTATTAAGACTATCTCTAATAACCTCCTGAAAAATACCGCCTAATACGACTGTTTCACCATCTAACACATGAACGTTAGTATGAATCTCTCTTTTGTCGATAGCGATTTGACCCTGAGGCGTTTGTGTACCTGGTGTATTATTGGTAATGTTTAATTTCATAAGAACACTACCGTTAGGTGTTATTTGCGGTGTCGCATCCAGTTCTAATACCGCATCAACAAAAGTAGTCGTTGGTATTGATGATGAACCTGCCGTACCTGGTGTTGCCGAAGAGTAAGGAATCTGTACACCTTGTTTGATGGTTGCCTGACAACGATCAGAGGTCATCACACGAGGATTAGAAATCAACTCGCCTTTACCTTGTGATTGCAAGGCTTGCAGCTCAAGATTTAACACATAATCAGCACCTCGCACCAGTGTCATACCCAATGCACCCATTGGTGAGCCTGAAGTACCAAGACTGACCAGTTGATCGCCTACAGTACCTAGCGCGCCTGTTCCTGTTCCTGTTCCTGTTCCTGGTATTACATTACCCTGAGTCCCTGCTCCACCGACAGCCGATGCTCTACCACTACTTTGATCGATATTAACTTTCGCGCCACCAAACTTAACTCCCAGTTCTTTAACAAAATTATTGGTGGCAATCACGATTCTGGACTCAATCATCACTTGTCGTACAGGTACGTCTAACCGATGAATCAAATTTCTAATCCCCTCTAAACGGTTTGCCGTATCGTGAACAATCAGGGTATTAGTTCTTTGGTCAACCATAGCTGTGCCGCGAGTAGACAAAGCACCTTGTCCATTTGTGTCACCTTCAACAGTCTCGCCCGTTGTACCTGTTCCAACACCTGTACCTATACTTGTAGGTGCTACATTATTTGGTACAGAGGCTGCGGGGGTTCCCATTGTCGGTATAGCACTGCTGGTTGTATTTGTTGTTGCGCCGCAAGTATTTACCCCAGCACTCTTTCCAGACAACAAGGAAACCATCGCCCCCGCACTGGCATAGTTAATTTTAATGTATTCAGTGACTAATGGGTCTAATGCTGCCACTACTGTTTCAGTGGCACGTTGTTTTTCTTTATAGGTTCTAATTCTATCGAGTGGTGAAATTAGCGTGACATTGCCTGTTTCATACTTACCGAGGTCTTTAGTCATCATGATGAAATCTAATGCTTCATCCCAAGGTACATCATCAAGCTTCAGAGTAATCGTACCTGTTACATCGTCACCAGCAACGACATTTTGTCCTGTAAATTCAGCTAGAATTGCGATAACACTGCGCACCTCAATTTCTTGAAAATGCAACGATAAGCGATCACCCGTATATTTTGCCCGTGATCTTTCCATCGCTTGTTTTTCTCCCTCGCTTAAAGGGCGAAACTCAACCGTTAATAAGCCGTTGGATTGAAACGAGGAATAATCATAAAGCTTATTTTGCATGGTCACGCTTAACGTGGTTTCATTACCCGAAGATATAGCATCAATAAACTTAACAGGGGTAGCAAACTCAGAGACATCCAGCCTTTTTGCCAGATTGCTAGGTAAGCGGGTATTAACAAAACTCAATATGACTTTGCCACCTTGCTCTTTGGTATTAACAATCGTATTAGGGCTTGCCAAAGAAATCAGAATACGTCCTTCGCCTTTCTCTCCGCGTTTGAAATCAAAACCGCTAATCGTTTGTTCAGGCATCAATGCGGGAATAACTGATTTTGATGGGCTAACACGCGGAGCGATGGTGGGCATTGCAGGCAATGGTAATGCGGTAGCAACAGGCGCGGCACGCGGCGGAGCTACATTTGTTTGCATCGTCGCTTGAGGCAGAGGCATTGCCGCAGAAGCTACCGACTTAGGTTGTAACGTCAATAACACTTTATTACCAACAATCTTGGTGTCAAAGGGTAGTGACTCAAGCAAATTAATAACAACACGAATTCTGTCCGCTGTTGCGGCGACATAAATGTTACTGACTGCCCCCTGATTGATAGGGAACATTTTTTTACTTAGCGTGTTTTTTACACCCGAAAAATCCAGAGCGATTCTGGCAGGGTTATTAGTTTGAAATACTTTTGGCAATGTAGCAACATCACTCATTTCCAATTGTATCTGTAATTTACTGTCTGCTAAGGCAACAACACCTACATTTGAAAGACTCAAATCACTGGCTTTAACAGGGACAATTTGAGCAATGAGTAAAAATAACCCCCCAGCAATATAGCTGTATAAAGATCGCTCCACTTTATTAAACATAACGCCACCTTGTTTGTTACTCATCACTCATTCCCCTTTGTCATCTGCCAACATGATTGACAGTTGTTGTTCACGCCATGTTCCTGGCTTGTCAGGCACTATTTCCATTAATTCAATTTTATCTGGACTGATGCGAATAATTTTCCCGTAATTCTGCCCCAGATAATTGCCAACTCGAACTCGATAAACCGTTTTATCAGCTGATCTTATCAACCCCCACAAATTTGATTTCATATTCACAGTACCAATCATTTTTAATGTCTCTATAGGAAAAGCTTCCAACTCTTCTTTACGGCGTGAAGTATCTGGCTTTATGCCGCTACCCGTTGGTGTACCAGTACCCTCACCAGCCACCTCAATGGGTTTTATCGGTTTAAAAGGATCACGCAAATCTTCAGGTTTAAATATAAACTGGGTCACTACTTTAATTTCAGGTAACGGCTTAATAGTGCCTTTAGGTCTCATTTTAACTTCTGCGATATATTGATTTAAGTCTAAAAAATCATTATCACTACAACCAACTAATAAAGCCAAAGAAACAACACAACCCATCAACCTGCGATGCAACAATAGCGATTTACACTGTCTCATGGCTTGGCACCTCTCTTATTTTTCTTCTTGGCAACATCGGCTGGATTAGTACTTGCCGCTTCGTTGTAGGTTTTGATGGTTGCCAACATCTTCAACATGCCATCTTTGCTGTCTTCAGGATAAATAGAGACATCGTGTACAGTAACAATTCGAGGTAAAGCAGCTAGACCACTTACGAATGAACCTAACTCTTCGTATTTCCCTGTGACTTCAATTTTAATCGGCAGTTCTGAATAGAAATCTTTGAGAATAGTGGCTTCTGGTTTGAACAATTTAAATTTTAAACCACTCGCTAAGCCCGTTTGCGAAATATCAACTAACAAACTGGCTACTTCAGCTTTGGTAGGCATTTGTCTAAGCATTTCATCTAATGAGGCTTCAATTTGTGTTAGCTGGTATTGATAATCTGACAAATTTGCTGCTTTTATCTGCTTACTCTCAAACGCTGTCCTTAATTCGGTCTCTTTTTGTTTAACCGTTTCAAGTGCGGCTAGTTGATCCAGTGTATCTAGGTAAATACAGCCGCCTGCAACTATTGCGCAAACCAGCAATATCACGGTTGCTTTGACAGGTAACGGCCATGTTCCCGCTGCATTAGGATCCCAATTAACTTCTGACAAATTCATCATGCACCCTTATTTAGTCGCTTCAACATTTTGCTTACCCAGTGTTGCTTTCAGCCTAAAATTACTTTGAGTAGATTTAGCATCCTCTGCCTTAATCTCCTCTAACACGGGTGCCTGTAACCAGTTTGACGCATCAATGGCTCGCATAAAAGCAGACACCCGTGCGTTAGATTGGGATTTTCCTTCAAAGACTAATGCCTGTCCTGTTTGAGAAAATTTAGTAAGAAAAACACCGTCAGGTGTATTTCTAGGAATTTCATCTAACAAATGTACTATTTCTGGACGGCTCTCTTGTAACTTTTGAATCAAGTCTATTTTTGCCAGCAATTTATTCTTGGTATCTTCAATATTTTTAATTTTGCCTAGCTTTTGATCCAATCTGACTATTTCGTCTTCAAGTATTTTATTTCTGGCTTCTTGATATTCCTGTAACCCTTGAATATGGGTATGAACAAAACCAAAGACCGCTAGTGTAAGCAACACCAGCAAAGCCATCGCAGTCAGGAAATCTTTCTTTTTTTGTTGACGAAGCTCCTCCCGCCAAGGGAGCAAATTGATTCTGGCCATTAATCAAAACTCCTTAATGCCAAGCCACACGCAATCATCATGGCAGGCGCGTCATTACTCAATATTTGAGGTTTTATTTTATTGGACAATGCCATGTTGACAAATGGGTTGGCAATATTGACTGGCACGTCCAGACTTTTTTCAACTAGCTTTTCAATACCTGGAATAGAGGCACAACCACCCGCCAAAATTACACCGTCAATGCCTCTGTTAGCAGCGGAAGCTACAAAAAACTGTAATAACCGCTGAATTTGCTGAACCATTGCTCTTTTAAAAGGATCAAGCACATCTGCGGTATAGTTATCGGGTAATCCGCCATGTTTTTTTGCCAATCCCGCTTCTTCATACGACAATCCATAACGACGCTGAATTTCTTCAGTCAGTTGCTTACCGCCAAACACCTGCTCTCTGGCATACACTGCGCGGCGATCATGCAGAACATTTAATGTCGCCATGGTCGCACCTATGTCGGCAATAGCAAAAGTATGACCATCTACCGAATCAGCAAATTGTTCAGATAGTAATGAAAAAGCATTTTCCATCGCGAACGCTTCAACATCGACAATCCTCGTTTTTAATCCTGCCTTCAATAAGGCTTCAACGCGATCATCGACATTTTCTCTACGCGAGGCGGCAAGCAATACATCAACCATTTCAGAGTTGTTTTCATTGATGCCTTGCACTTCAAAATCAAAGTTAATTTCATCGAGTGGATAGGGGACATATTGATCTGCCTCCAGCATAATCTGCTCTTCCATCTCATCATCAGAAAGAGAGGCATCCAAGGTGATAATTTTTGTCATCACCGCAGACCCAGATACAGCAACAGTGGCTTGTTTTACTTTCGTACCAGACTGCTTGACGGCGGCTTTTACTGCATCAGCGATTAAGTTGACATTTGCAATATTTTTATCAATCACAGCATCCTGAGGCAAAGGCGATACAGCATAGCTTTCGACTCGGTAACGCGTACCTACCCTGCTTAATTCCAGTAACTTTACAGCGGCTGAACTTATATCAATACTCAGAACCGAATCCTGTTTGTGACTAAACCAGCTCATTACACACCCTTAAAAAAGCTTAATCGTTAATGTGACTCAAGATTGCAATGCCTGTCGCTTTTGTACCAGTCGCTGCAAAATTTAATTTACTTTAGAAATGAGTATAGTAGTTTTTTCAAATGCTAAAAATTATTCGAGAAAAATACTGCAATACACTCGTTACACTTACAGCAACAAAAAACATTCACTGAGGCAACCCTCTATCATCAGAGGCAATCTTTTTTTCTGATTGGAGTATAGACCATAACAAAGCGAGTAGAGGTAACTGAGCGGTAGAAAATAAAATAAACTCTCAACGTATTGATAACACGTCCGAAGTTTTTACAATGTGAGTAATTGCCAAAGATGAATTTTACTAATTTGATGATAAGTAATGCGTTACAGTAAGAACGATGTAACTTGAGTTGGAATAATATAGAAGTTACGCATTGACGATCGGCTGAAGTTGAGGGTTAAGTGTTTCTTTCCCTTGGATAAAGCCCTTGATAAAAAAAGCAATCACCTCGTTGAACAAG
>WSSedA1B3DRAFT_1000072_pt1 | contig 26368 bp, 26 predicted proteins | sample WetSurSiteA1Bulk_FD_9468 | JGI IMG/M metagenome (IMG submission 9468)
TAGCACAGGTAAATCCATCCCCTGAAAGGTTCTTTTTCAAAAAAGGGCAACCTTTAACAGGTTTTTCCTCTCCGGGATACGCGGGGGAACTCACGGTGTAATCCCCTTCAACGTGGGCAAGAAATATCTCGTTTTTTATTCCATACCGGCAGTAATAATCCCGATGGTTAATCTGGCGCTCTATTTTGATAAAATCCCCAAAACTGGTACAGCATTTCCCGCACCCAAAACATTTGAATACAACCATTTTCGCAAACGAGGTTTTGGGTGGTAAGGAGATAAAAGTATATTGGAATGAGATGATGGGAATATTTTTAAAAAAAGAGGAGTTCGCAAGGAGGCCAGTAGCTTCGTACCGTTGTGCCCGGGGGGTAAATGTGAAATCCAAGGACGAAAATTCATCAAACCCTTCCCCTGCAGGATAGTTTTTACCTTTTATAATCAAACACAGGATCACCCATGGATGGTAAAAACTTCAAGAACACCATTGCAGCATCTCCCTACATCTTTACGATCGGTGTTGCCGGTGACAGCGGGTCGGGTAAGACCACATTTACTCAAGGAGTGCGGAGTATCTTTGGAAATGATCTTGTGTCAACCATTACCCTTGACGATTACCATCGGTTTGACCGTTACGGACGGAAGAAACAGTACGGACGGAAGAAACAGGGACTGACGCCGCTTGACCCGAAAGCAAACTATATTGACCGACTCGAACAGGATCTGGTCCAACTACGGCGGGGCGAAACGATCAACAAACCTGTCTACAATCACACAACGGGAATCTTTGATCCCCCGGTTGTTTTTTCCCCCAATAAGATACTCATCCTTGAAGGGCTTCATACGCTGTTCACGCCTCGTTTACGGAAAAATCTTGATTTTACCCTCTTTGTTGATCCAGTAAACCAGGTTAAATATGACTGGAAAATTAAACGGGATGTTATTGACCGTGGATATTCCCGTGATACGGTACAAAAGGAGATAATTGAACGCGAACCGGCATATGAACAGTATATCGCCCCCCAAAAGGAGTTTGCCGATGCTGTCATCGGGATCGATTACTCCCGTTATGGCAGGGAGCTTGGCTCTGAACGAAACGTGTACCAGGTTACCCTCTCCCAGACCCGCATGAAACAGAACATCGAAGATATCGATCTCTCGTTAGACCTCTTCTCTATACTCTCGTTATCTGAACGGAATTTTTCTCTTGAATTTATCACGAGCAACCAGGGCGGGCACCGGATGGGGGAGCTGATCATGGATGGAGAACTGAGCGCACACGTGGTAAAAAAACTTGAACACAGCATTGAGAAGCAGACGAAGGTCCGCCCTATCTCCATCTTCAGGAACCATGCATATGTGACAGCAGCGGATCTCGCCCAGCTGATTCTCTGCTGGAGGATAATTCACCGTCGTATTTTTATCGAGACCTGCCATTAAAGGTGATCCAGACCCTGATATCGGGGATACCCACCAGACCCCTGACTCTAAAAAACTGCTGACATGAATACGGCAATGAAGATATACCTTTACAGGAAACCATGAGTACTAAAAAGAGACGGTTATTATGAAAACCATTGGCGTCCTGACCGGCGGTGGCGACTGCCCCGGGCTCAATGCAGTGATCCGGGCTGTTGAGCGGGCAGGAGTAAAATATGGATTTGAGACCCTTGGCATCCGGAATGGCTGGTTAGGGCTCATCAACGGTGATGTCGAACCGCTCACCGATTTCTCTGTATCGGGAATCCTGCCAAAAGGGGGCACGATCCTGGGTACCTCCCGCACAGATCCGTTAAAAACAGCAACGGATTTCCAGAAAATACAAAACAATATAAAAAAATTCGGGATTCATGCGCTGGTTGTTATCGGAGGTGACGGGACACTGTCGGCTGCACGCGATTTGGTTCATCGCGGCATACCCCTGGTGGGAATCCCAAAGACCATTGATAATGATATCAGCGGAACTGATACAACATTCGGGTTTGATACCGCGGTTTCCACCGTCACTGAAGCGATTGACCGCCTCCATACAACCGCTGAATCACACCACCGGATTATTGTTGTCGAAGTTATGGGACGCAGCGTAGGATGGATTGCCGTCATGGCAGGCATCGCCGGCGGGGCTGACGAGATTCTGATCCCGGAAGTGCACTTCAATCTCGATGAAGTCTGTAAAAACCTTAAAGCCCGGTATGATACGGGAAAAAAATTCTCTATTGTCGTGATTGCTGAAGGAGCCCACGAAAAAGACCTCGGCCTTCCAACAATTCCCGAAAATCAGCGGGACGAATGTGGTCACGAGAAATTTGTCGGTGTAGGAAACATATTAGGAAGAGAGTTGGAACGCCGGCTCGGTATCGAGACCCGGGTAACCATTCTCGGGCATGTTCAGCGGGGTGGATCACCAACCGCATTCGACCGTGTCCTTGCTACCCGGTTTGGCGTAGCGGCTGTGCAACTCGTGCAATCTGGCGAGTTTGGAAAGATGGTAGCCATACAGGGAAACCGTATTACCAGTATACCCATCGAGGCAGCAGTTAACCATCTCAAGAAAGTGGATACGAATTTCTATGAACTGGCCCTGACGGTCATTGGAGGTCGGAGATGAAGAGGAAAAATGCGGGCTCAGAAAATTCCTCTATGGATGCAGAGTATCCTGTCTGCTGGGACGGCCCGTTGCCAAGCCCGTCTGTGAGAGATGCAAAAGACTTGTGGGAAGTTCTTGCGGATCGGTCTTGCAATGACACCGGACCAGTCTATTATATGTACCGGGATATTTCCCGTTCGGATGCTGATCGGAGATGGCTTACCACACAGGGTCTCCGTTTTGACATTACCGTCATTCCCCCGCGTGAGATCTGCGGGGAGTACATCAAGACAAAAGGACATTATCATCCTGATAATCCTTCGGGTACCGGCTACCCGGAAGTCTATGAAGTACTGTCAGGTATGGCGCATTTTTTGATCCAGAACCGTGATTTTTCTGATATCGTTATGATTGCAGCCTCTCCCGGGGAGATTGTGATAATCCCCCCGGGATACGGGCATGTGACTATCAACCCGTCCAAAAATACTGTCCTGCAGATGGCAAATATTGTCTCTACCTGCTTTGAAAGCGATTACCAGGAATATGAATCGCTCCATGGGGCAGCATATTTTGAAATGGTTGAAGAAGGGTTGGTAAAGAACCCGGCCTATGCCGCATCCTCAACACTCAGGTTTGCGACGGCGTCGAGAGATGCAGCAGGCTACGGTACAATCTCTGCCCCCCTGTACAATCTTATTGAACAACAGACTCCATCGCTCGAATTTCTCAACAGGCCGGAAAAATACCCTTCATTATTCTAAAAACTCTGATAGGTACTCCCTTTTTTTGGCAGATGGTCCTCATTTCCGGCAGATTGTGGTTATCTCTTTTAGAATTTTGGCATTTGCAGGAACAACCTGATTTAAAAAAAGAGCCATTATTCATTCTGGTATCAGGACAGGTATCGCAATTCTATTGCTGTTCCGTCATGGGATAACAACGGGTATTCCTCTTAGTTTAATGGCGTCTTTTTGTATCGGGCGAGCGTTTTTTGGTGAACAACCCGTTCTTTTTCAATGCCTTATCTATCGACCAGTGTCCACGCCCGAGATCTTCTTGTAATCTTTCGATAATCTGTTTTCTTGACATCCCCTCTGCGCAAAGACTAAAAAATCGTTCATTAAGGTTCCTTATATCCTGGTCCGTCCAGGCCTTTTTGGCATTTTCCGGAACACCGCTCGAAGGATTTTGTAACCTCGCAAGCAGATAACCTGGGATCAGATTTTTTATTCCCTGAATCTTTGCTTCAAAGATCTGCCGGGAAATTTCAAATCCAACAAACCTGCGATTGAGTCCGAGTGCAACAGCAGCGGTTGAAAATCCACCGCAGAAGAAATCTGCCACAACCTCGCCTTCATTGCTGCTATACTGGATCATCTTGATGAGCAACGTTGTCGGCAGTTCATTTTTGTTCTTCATTTTGCCGGGTTTATACTCCCGGTTCATTATCCAGACATCCTCCCGGTCAGAATTATTCAGTGATCTGCCTTCGATCGTTTTTTCGTGCAGACCATACCGGGATTCAAGATTGAATGTCCGTTTACCCCCGGGTTTTTCGTAAAAGAGAATGTGGTAATGGGATGATACATATTTCCGGCGGGTAAACACCCCGAAATTATATTTCCAGATGATATGGTTGATCTCCCGGAGGTTTGTTTTTTTTAAAGCATTCAGCAGGTCGATAAGATTTGTGTACCCCGAAATAATATAGATCGAACCGCCTGGTCGCAGGACCCGCTCGGCTTCCAGTATCCACCGTTCACTGAAATCTGCATATTCAGCAAGGGGAATCTCGACATATCCATCGACAACAAAATCTTCATTCCGGTTGTAGTGCCGGTGAAGCAGATCACCGTTTATTCCATACGGGGGGTCGGTAATAATCAGGTCAACTGAATTATCGGCAAGGTGTTCAGCTGCTCCTGATATGCAGTCACCGTTATAGAAGGCGCTGTTGTGAATAACGACTGGTTGCATGGTTCATCAGGTTTTTAATAAACAAAATCCCTGTTGTATAGTAAGAGATTATCGTATTTTAGTACGCAGGTAAAAAGGCGAGGACGTAAATTTTGCCGCGGAAGATTCACCGTTTCATTCACCTGCTCTTTTTATCCGGTATTTAACAAGTCTTAACTATTTTTTATATAGCGGATTTCATGCAGGCTAACCATATTATTAATAAGTATTACTGTTTTACCATTGGATCATGAACGGGTTGCATAGACCACTCTTTTATGTAATCTGTGTCCTTCTCGTACTCTCATCTGGTTGCGTTTCCACGGAAGTTGGTGATGCCAAATACCAGAATAACGGGATCCTGGTCAACGTGAACAGCACCAGCGCGATGCCGGATACCTTCATACAGGTGACAATCTATGAGGTAAAAGGCCTCCAGCAGCAGGAATCCCTTTATGTAACCTCCGCGGTAAACCTGACCAAGGGTGAAAATACAGTTTTTTTCCCGGCTCCCCTGCAACCTGGTACCTATAAACTGCGCATCTACCTCATCCAGAACGGTGAGCGCAAAACAGCAGTAATCCGGGATATCGTGGTGTAATTGACAAAATCTTCTCAAAAAGCCCTGATCGATGCAGCTCGCGGCATTATTCCTGCAGATGCTGTATTCAAGAATGCGAACATTTTTGACCCGTTTACCTGTTCGTGGGATAATAGGACTATTGCAGTAAAAGATGGCATGATTCTCGGTACGGGAGATTACCGGGGAAAAAAAGAGTACAATGTATTCGGTAAATACATTGTTCCCGGACTGATTGATGCCCATGTCCATATCGAGAGCTCGTTACTCACTCCCCGGGAATATTCCTGGCTTGTTGCAAAACACGGAACAGCCGCTGTGATTGCCGATCCCCACGAGATCGCCAATGTAGCCGGCGGTGTCGGAATTGAGTTTATGCTCTCTCAAAGGAAGGGTCTGCCGGTAGATATCCGCTATATGCTCCCGTCCTGTGTCCCGGCTACTCCGCTTGATATCGGGGGCTCAAAACTGGATACAGCGGATCTGGCACGCTTCAAAGACCGCGAAGGAATCCTTGGACTGGGAGAAATGATGAATGTGCCCGGTGTTCTTGCCGGAGATACCGATCTTTTTAAAAAACTGGCAATCTTCCCACTTCGTGACGGGCACGCTCCAGCACTTTCTGGAAAAGACCTGAATGCCTACATTCTTGCCGGGCTGCAAAGCGATCATGAATGCTCCTATCTTGCTGAAGCAGAAGAAAAAATCAGGAACGGCATGTACGTGTACATCCGGGAAGGTTCAACCGAGCGAAATATCGAAGCACTAGCACCACTTGTGACGCCGCATACCGTCTCCCGGTGCTGTTTTTCAACAGATGACTGTCACGCCGATATGCTGATGAACGACGGGCATATCGACCGGTGCATTCGCAACGCCATTGCATCCGGAATTGTGCCGGAACTGGCATTGAGGATGGCAACTCTGTCTGCTGCAGAACGGTTCGGCCTGTATGACCGAGGAGCGCTGGCTCCAGGAAGGCGTGCAGACTTCTGCATAGTTGATGACCCTGAAAAATTTGTGGTACAGCAGGTCTTTGTCGGTGGTCGGGACCTTGCCAGTACCCTGCCAGAGGTGCCGCAAGACAAGCCAAATCTGCTGTCTCCCTTCCAGTGCACGGTTCCGCCCGCGGAAGCAATCAGGATTGAACAGAAGGGCACAGCGCGGGTAATCGGGCTTGTACGGCACCAGATCATCACAAAATCTCTCCGGATTCCGGTTGATAAATCCGCCCTTTTGAAAAATGATATCCTCAAAATTGTGGTCTGCAACCGCTACGGCAGCGGCGCCTGCGGGGTGGGCCTTGTCCAGGGATTCGGATTTAAAAAAGGAGCGATCGCATCGAGTATTTCCCATGATGCCCATAACCTGATCGCTACAGGTACCAGCGATCATGAAATCCTCAAAGCGATTGGGTTCGTGATACAAATCCATGGCGGGATGGCTGCGGTTGCCGGAGATAAGGAAGTCTCTCTCCCCCTTGACTGCGGCGGCCTGATGTCATCACTACCCTATGCAGATGTTGCAGCCCGGTTACAGGAGCTGCAGGAATTTACCTGCATGATGGGAGGAATTGATGAACCTTTTATGTATCTCTCGTTTCTGTCATTAACGGTCATTCCCTCATTGCGAATAACCGACCGGGGTGTTTTTGATACTGCTGAATTCCGGGATGTCCCATTGTTCGTTATATAATACCTGTGATTAAAAGAAAGAATCAGGCAAAGAGCATGATAATCATTGCACCTAAGACCATGATCGTTGCCCCCATAACCCGCTTCGTAATATCGCCTTCGGCTAAAACGATAGTCCCGTAAAGAACCATAAAAATGATGCTCAGGCGTTTTATTGCGATTACGTAGGGAACAATCTGCAGGGTATACGCAACGTTGATGGATGCTGCCTCAATGGCAACGAACAGTCCGATAAGAAGGGTAAGAATGACGAATTGTTTCTGAGGAACTGCGAAGGTCGGGGTCTCTTGTTTTTCTTCTTTTTTTGAAGGATTGGGTGCCAGATCTGTATTCTGGTTACGTTTTACCATGAAAGAATAACCAGAAATGAAAAGAAATGCAATGCCGATACTCAAGACTGTAAGAGCCATACCAAAGAACGGGTCAGAATTGAGCAGTACAATCTTATCAAAATTGATTGAAACAGCGAAAAGGAAAGCAACAACGAGCATGTACCAGCTGGCACGGTTCCGCACCATCGATTGTATCGGGTCCAGAACATGTTCATGCCCTGCAGAAATGTTCAGGACATACGANCCGCTTACGATGATACAGATACCTAAAAATCCAAAAAATGATGGCACTTCATGCAGGATTATATACGATGTTCCGATGAGAAATACCGGAGTAAACGAGAGCATGGGTACAGAAAGGGAAAGATCTGAAGAGGACAATGCCTTAAAAATCAGGCTCAGGCCGCAAATATTGAGAAATACTGTTATTGCTACCGCTGGAAAAAATTCGGGCCCGATAGCAGGAAAACCAAGGGAAGCAGAAACGGCAAACAACAAAATACCACCGAAAGTAAAACCAATTCCCGTCAGGATTTTGGGATCAAGTGCCGAGATGTACTTCTTGACGATGATGAAATATGCCGCGTTGGCAATGGCGCCAAGGAGGGCCAAAAAAATCCAGAGCATGAGTATGATGTCCTGGTTACTGTACTGATGTTATCGTATATCGGATTATTGAATTAAAATCCGCCGGGATTGATCCAAAAAAACAGTAACCTGATAAATGCCCTGAGCAATTATTTGTCTTGAGGCGATCCTCCCTGTTCCCATGGATTTTTATTTTTTGAGAATTCCTGAAAAAATCCCCGAAGAAACGGATCCCTTCAAGGAATACCATAGAAGAAACTACCACACTTTTGTTCCGGTAAGTAAGGAAAGAATGAGTATGATGATCGGCTGGTGTACAAGATAAATGATTAGCGAATGCCGCCCGGGAAAGGTAATCTTCTTGATAATTGCCGGGGATAATGATGGGACGGTAAATGTCCGCACTGCATCAGGATACAGGTACTCACCAAGTCCCATACCAATCAGCACCACACCCAGCCAGGGAAAGATCGGTTCATAATCAACGGACCAGAACGTGGCAGGGTGAATGCCAAGGGGGATAAGCCAGTACGGGCCTGTCATGGATGCAATATACCACCCCATTGCGATGAATAAAAGGCCGACAGGAATGGTATATTTTTTTAACGGGAAGAAGAGCGGCGAGATCATAATTGAAATCCCAATCAGGTGCAGGATACCAAAGACAATGAACCCTTCACCAAGATAGATCCATGTGCACAACGTAATCAGGAGCCCGAGAAGAAAGATGCCGGCACCGCGGTAGACGAATTTGAGTACAAGCCGGGTTCCTTGTATTGTTGATACGGCCCGGGCGTGGCTGATCGTGAGCGAGATACCCACAAGCACTAAAAAGAGTGTTGCCGTTGCATATGCAAAATAGCGCCAGAACCCGGAAAATACATTGACGGGAAGAATCTTAAAAAAATACAGGTCAAACACCGTATGAAAAACTATCATCATGAGGATTGCAATACTCCGGACAAGATCGATCTCCCAGTATCGCGATACCTCACTCATACCGGAAGTATCGTAAGTATTTTCTGATATGTGTTTGGACTACGTGAAGAGAAAAAAACGCAACGGACGTGAGAAGCGTCTGAATGCGTCGTCATTTACAGTAGTAAAAGGATCAGGATATTCCTTAAATACTTACACCCAATAGTTTTGAAGAAAGGGTGATTTTTTTTATGGGAGAGAATTCCGATGAGCATATCATTGAGGCAATTGGCCGCAGCAGAATTATCATACGGGATGGGAAAGTTGTTGAAGTTGGTGAGGCAATCATCGCAGACTGTCCGCTGGCAAAACGATTTGCGTACCCGATTCCTGCGATAACAAAAGATGCAATCAAGGCAAACATCGAACACCGGATAAAAGCGTTTGGCATGTGCACGGCAAACCGTGAAGTACTGGATTCCCGTGAATTTGTCGGGTTCGGGGCTTCAGAATTGTTAAGTTTCGGTCTTAAGATTGGAATTATTGATGCTGTTGTCCTAGCCTGCGATTGTGCTGGAACTGTCGTTGTCACCAAACCCGAGATGGTGCAGGGCATCGGAGGCAGGATGTCCGGTCTTGTCCGGACTTCCCCGCACCCTTCAGTTATAGACCGGATTGAACAGGACAGGGGGATCGTACTTGACAAAAAACATGCAATGATTGATCAGATCGCTGGTGTGGCTCTTGCAGTCAGCGAAGGATATCGCATGATAGCAGTCACCGTTGCAACCCCGGATGTTGCGGATGCCATCCGTAAGATCCATCCTGATACCTTAATCTTTGCAGTCCATGTAACCGGGCTTTCAGCGGAAGATGCCAAATTACTTGTTGATGCATCAGACCTGGTGACGGCCTGTGCATCGGGGACGATTCGTGAAATTGCTGGATCCAAAGCACTCCTGCAGGCAGGAATATCTGTTCCTGTATTTGCGATGTCGCGGAGAGGAAAGATGCTGATCATAGAAAAAATTCGCCAGTCTGACGACCAGGTGCTGGTCAAACCCACCCGGCTCCCTGCCCTTGGCGAGAAGCAGCCCGACCCCCTTGTATAATACCTTTTTTTTAAAAAATACGCTTTTCTCCCTTTTTATCGTCAATCAGCACGCAACAATCGAAAATGTAAAAGGATTTTTCCTGGCGGGAAATTCTTTTTAATTATGACTCGTAGAAACAATCCTTATAATATTGACCGGAATTGCAATCGCTGCAATTCCTTGCGGGTAAAAGGAAGAGGCTCGTCCTATCTGACCAGAAGCGCTATAAAAGAGTATACACGATCATATAAACAGGTATATAATTTCATGAGTTTTTATTCGTGTACGAGAGATTGTGATGAACGAACCACCACCGGATGAAAAAGAAATTGAAAATGTCATTGATATTTTCATTATCAGTTCAGATGAAAAGGTTGCTCTNCAGGTAATGGAGCACCTTGCACAAAAAGATTACCGGGTTACCGTTTTTACCAGCAGTGACGAGCTCAAACAGACCCTGTATTCAGGAAAACCCAACCTTCTTATCTGCGATAGTACGACAGAAGCCCAGGAAGGATTTGAGATCTGCCGGTATATTAAAGCCGACAACGAGCTCTGGGTTATTCCCGTTCTTCTTCTCACCTCTGCTTCCACGCTCCGTGACCTCCTGAACACGCTTGACAGTAATGCAGATAATTTCATTGCGCAACCCTATTATCTCCCGTATTTTCACCTGCTCGTTGAAGGTATGCTGGCAACACCTGTTGAACGGCAGACTCCCGACCAGATTAAAACGCAGTTTAAGATCAGTCATGACGACAGGACCTATGTTGTTGCTGCCAATCGCAGAAAACTCCTTGAATATCTCCTTTCGGCATTTGAAGTCGCGGTTAATAAATCATCAGAGTTAGCGCAGGTAACCACTGAACTCAATGCACTTTTGGAACAGGTAAAAGACCTTGAGAGGAGTGTTATCAACCATACGAATGTCATCCAGGTATTAAATGCAACGATCAATGAAAAAGAACAAAAAATTGCTGCATTGGTCAGGACGTCAGAAGAACAGAGTCATGTGCTCGCACGAAAAAACCAGAAGATTGAAAATATCTTACTAGAACAACATGATGATAAGGCCCTGATCGCCACCCGTGAAGAGACCATTCGTATTATGGCCCACGATCAGGAGGAGGAGAGGGCAGCGAACCGTTCAAAAACTGAAACGTTTACCCGCCGGATCTCCGCTCTTGAAGATGAATCAGCATCGTTAAGGGTAAACATTGAGAACCTGCAAAATGCATTGAAGGAGGAAACAACACGGAGTGCATCACAGGAAAAGACGCTTTGCGCCCTTACGCTTGAATACGAACAACAAAAGGGTGCGTTTGAGGCCGAGAAAAAGCGGGCAGACTCTGCAGAACAGGAAATTGCTGGGGTGATGCAGGCAAAGACAGAGTCTGAACAGGACCTGACAAGGGTAATTACTGAGCTCAATACTACGGCAAAGGAGCAGGCAGCCGAGCTGCAATGCCTCAAAGGTGAAACCGACAATCTCAACCAGCAGCTGGAAAAACTGCAGGAAAATCTTTCTGCCACAACTGCGGCGCTTGATAATGAATCGGGAATCCTGAAATTACAAAAAGAACGTTTCGAAGAGCTACTGGCAGAAAAGGAAAAAACAGACCGCCAGTTGCAGTCCGTTTTACAGGAGCTGACAGAAGTAAAAGATTCGGTTGAATCCGGTGAACAAAAGCGGATCTCCCTTGCCAGCAATCTTGGAGAAGTGATTGCAGACAAGGAAAAAACTGAACAGACCATGAAATCGCTTTCAGCTTCCCTTGAGAGGGCGAAAGCAGAGATTGAATTTGAGAGAGAAGAGCGCCGTGCTATTGAAGAAAACCTTGAGAAGACAACAAAAGAACGTGACAATGCGCTTGAGATGCTGCGTCACGAGTACGATACCATCCAGTCAGATCTTAACTCAAACAAAATGACGCTTGCAGAGCGTGAACGAGACCTTGAGGCAACTATTGCTATCCGCGAAGCGCTTGAAAATGACCTTAATGAAATAAAAGCCAAAAATAAGACGCTCGAAGAAGAACTCAATCTTGCATCACACTACCGGACACAGTCTGGACAACAGTCCCGCACGCTTTCTGAAGAGCTGGAGCAGGTAAAAGCTGCCCTTGAAACGGAACGGAGACTAAGACGTATCGCTGAAGAAAAAGTAAAAGCTGCCGCTCAGCAACAGGAAAATCTCGAACGGAGCCTCCGCAGCACCCATGATGAGGTGGAACGGGCCAAAAAAGAGCGTGATGCAACGTTCCGCCGGTTCAAAGAAGAGCTTGAAACCGCCAGTCACCAGATATCATCTCTTGAAGAGAAGATTAGTGCCCTTGAACGGGAAAAACCTGCACCTGGTGAGGTCAGGAGGGAAGGGTTGGATGAGCAAAAAGTGAATATCGGACTGGCTGTGCAACCAGAGCCCCATCTTCCCGTTATAATCGAGCCGGTATCCCAATCACTTACTGTGGAACTGCCTTCTCAACCCCAACCGTCATCTACCCCCTTAAAAGATGTTTCTTCCAGCGAAATATCCAAAGATACTCCCCGTGTATTCTCTGGTGTAATTCAAAAGGTGCCTGACATATCCGGTGCTGATGATATTTTTCTTGAGCTTCCTCCGGAACCAAAAGGTGGGGCCCCTTCAACCGGACCTTCAATCACGACTGATGCTGCAGATGAGCAAGCTGTTTTGGAGTCACCGGAACCATCCTTGGAAAAATCTTCTGGTGAAGGCGACGAAAAAGAACCCTCTGGTCTCATTGACGAAGCCCAAACGGAACAAGAAGAGGGAGAAGAGCCAGAAGAAGAGGGAGAAGAGCCAGAAGAAGAGGGAGAAAAAGCAGAATACGAAGGATCCGATGAATCAACCTATGAGGCTGAAGGGCAGGTTCCTTCGGCCGGATTCTCTTTTAACCGCAACCAGTGGATGGACCTCCTTAAGTGGGCACATCATTCTCAAGCGCTTTCCCAGGATCAGCGACTGAAGATTGTCAGGATGGGCAGGTTGATCCAGAAAGACAGGAAACTGACAAAAAAACAGCAGGATCAGATCCGGGAAATCATCGCATTTGTCTATGCACTGGGATACCGTCCTCCCACAAATTAATTCATGTTCTTTTTTTAAACCAAAATTTACAAGGGATTTTGTGTCCTCTGTCGTTAGAGGTATTATGAAAAGAGGTCCCTTTTCTCGCATACAAAAAGCAATTCCCCTCTTTTTTAAGCATCAATAAATTCTCTCCATTGAATACTACATACCAGTATCCGGTATCACCAAAAAGGAGTGGTCGTTTTTCTATTGCCCGTTAAGAAGACTTATCCGGCTTGAGGCGTATGGCATTCTCTTCCTCCTTCCCGGAATTTTCGGTGCCAGATCTCATCAATACGGACCTGATTTTTGATTCTTATGTCACCACCGCTTTTTTAAATCGCCATAAGGCCAACGTGAACATGAGCACAGTAAATATCACCAGGCCAAGATATGACAGGATGACAACAGATGGCGAGTAATGATAATATTTACCCATCGCCATGAACTCCGGACCGATGGTAAAATACCGGATACCCGTTACCAGCATGGTCATGGGGTTAAAAAGAGCGATTATTTTCAGGATTTCAGGGAACGAGTCAATCGGGTAGAGTGCATTGCTGGCAAAAAATATTGGCATGGTTAACAGCGTAGTAACCCCCTGTAGCCCTTCCGGGCTTTCCATGGAAATGGCAATTGCTGCTGAAAGGAAAAGGAAGCCCAAGGCAAACATGCCGACAAATGCGAGGATACCAATTATTGAAATGATAACCTGCACAGCACTAAACCCTGCAAAGAATGCTGCACCGATCAGGATACCAAAGACCATAATGATGATGGCCTGGATAAATGACTTGGTGACTCCGGAGAGCCCGATCCCGAAAATAATATGGTTCCTGTTCATCGGGCTTGCGAGGATCTCACGCATCAGACCCCAGTTCTTGTCAAACAGGATCACGATCCCACCAAAAAGGCTGGTAAACAACGTCGTCATCGCAATAATACCAGCTGCCATGAAAGTTAGGTAACCAACTTGGGGAACACCGGCAATAGACGGGATCCCTGCCACCAGCGCATCAAAACTGCTTGACATTGCAATGCCGAAAAATGCAAGCCAGAGCGCTGGCTGGAGGAGCGAGGAGACCAGCAGAGTCTTGAACCTTACAAAGCGGATCATATCCCGCCAGTAGATCGTAGTAAATCCGTACGACATATTACTGCCCTCCTGGACGCATGGTTAAAAAAGCGGCCTTGCCTGTCGGCTCATCCCTCAGATCCTTTCCAGTATAGAAGACAAAGACATCATCCATTGATGGTTTTTTTAGGTTTATTGTCGAGATCTCGATGCCGGCATTGCGCAATGTGTCGATAACAATGGGCAGCACTTTTGTCCCATCATCGTTTACCATCAGGACAAATGCCTTTTTCTTGGTCTTTACGTCACGGACACTTGGAAGATTTCGTAAGAGACGGATCGAGGTTTCATTGTCGTTTGTCTCCAGGTAAATGATGTCCTGGCCGAGAGTATTTTTCAGTTCCCACGATGTTCCCGAGATGATAATTTTTCCCTGGTCAATGATACTGATGCGGTCGGAAAGATGGTCTGCTTCATCCATGTAATGGGTTGTCAAAAAAATTGTTGTACCTTCATCGTTCACTCCCTTGATATATTCCCACATGCGCATTCTCGTCTGCGGGTCAAGCCCGATCGTGGGTTCATCCAAAAAGAGCACTTTCGGGCGGGTCATCAGCCCTCGGGCAATCTCGAGCCTCCGTTTCATACCCCCGCTCAGGTTTTTTGTACGTTCATCCCGTTTTGCATTCAGCTGGACAAGGCCAAGGAGTTCTTCGATCCGCTTTTTTCTTTCTTCACGAGGCATATTATAGAGTCTCCCGTGGAATTCGAGGATCTCCCAGACAGTCATGTCACGATCAAGCGTTACATCCTGGAACACAATGCCGATCGATTCGCGGACTTTCTGGGGATCTTTTGTCACATCATGTCCGTCTATACTTGCTTTTCCTTTCTGGAGGGCAAGAAGAGTGATGAGTACATTTATCGCGGTACTCTTGCCGGCACCGTTTGGCCCAAGAAACGAGAATATCTCACCTTTTTTCACCGAGAAACTGATATCATCAACTGCTTTAAAATCCCCATATGAATGTTCAAGGTTTTCAACCCTGATTATCGCTGTATCGTCACTCTGTTCCGGTAAGGGCATGCTGGTCCACCTCCTTGATGAATTGCTCTACCCAGCCTTTTTCCGTGCATAAATGTGCGAGAACCCGGTCAGAAATGGCACAGACAAAGTAGGGATTGTTCAGTTTTTTATGCCGTGAATCATGAGTTTTGATATGCTCGATCGCACGGTCAAGTGCTCTGACACGTTCTTTTAAGCATGCGATGTTTTCTTCTTTTGTAAGAAGCGGGAGGTGGACAATCCCGAGATCGAACGGTGAGGCGATTCGCGGGTTTGTTGAGAGCAGGAACCTGACTTTTTCTTTCATCATACGCTTCCCCTCGGTTGTGATGGTGTACACTTTTCTTGAAGGCTTGTCTTCCTGGTGTTCACAGGAGCTGACGACAAGGTTGCGGCGCTCCAGCCGTTTCAACACATAGTAGATGGAGGAAAAGGCGATATCAGTCCAGTGTCGCATCCCCCGTTCCTCAATAATCTTTTCTATTGTGTATCCATACTGGGGATTTTCGCAGAGCAGCCCGAGAACTGCTGCTTCCCGTTCATTAATTCCCGGATCAGGATATTCCATTGTTATAGTATCCTAATGTTAGAATATATAAAAGGAATGATAGCGGAATAACCTTGTGTGAGAAATGGTATTGCAAAATAAGAGGGAAATTCATGATTTTTCCCTTTCATCCCATAAGTTGTCGGTACAGGCCGGGCACTTTGGCTATATCTATTTGACGGGTGGCGACCAAGAATACAAAATAATGGCACAGGAGCCCGAATTCCGTTACAAGCAATGCCTTATCATCCGCAATGATGTGAAGATGAGCTGCGGTAAGCGATGCGCCCAGGCAGCACATGCATCAATCGGTGCGTATAACAACGCAGACAAGAGTCTCCAGAAAGTTTGGATCTCAGAAGGACAGAAGAAAGTGGTGCTCAAGGCAAACGATGAGCGCACGCTCCACGAACTCAAGGTTATTGCCGAGCAAAACGGGATCTCGTCATCCTTGATCCAGGACGCTGGTATGACAGAGATCCCACCGGGTACTATCACTGCACTAGGTCTTGGGCCGGCAAAAACAGAAGACCTCGACAAGATCACCGGTATGCTCACACTCCTATGAGACGGAGCACCTATCCCCTGGAACACCTGCTGGGGATGAACTACTATGCAAGTGATACCGAAGGGATTGGCGGAAAACTGAGGGTTGCTCCCGAAGATTTTCTGGTTGAAGAGATCCCGCTCATCAAAAAGGGAGGAACAAGCGGTCCTTTTCTCATCTGCCGGCTCACCAAAACCAACTGGGAACTCGGGCACGCGATAAAAGAGATTGCAAAACGACTGGGAATCAGCCACCGTCGCATTGGCTGGGCAGGAACAAAAGATCGGAATGCTATCACCCGCCAGTGGATCTCCCTCTACAATGTTACCGCTGAGCAGGTAGCTGGCATTCACCTGGCCGATATTATCTTAGAACCCCTTGGACAGGCAAATGAAGCCTTATCATTAGGAGATCTGCTCGGCAACCATTTTGATATCCACATAAGGGATGCTGAACCTGTGAACCTTGAGCAACGGGTAAACGCAATCAATTCTACGGTTTCTGAGGGTATCCCCAATTATTTCGGGCTGCAGCGTTTCGGAGCGACCCGACCGGTGACACACCTTGTCGGGGAATGGATCCTGAAGGGGGATTACGAACAAGCAGTCATTACGTATGTGGGTCAGGCGTTTGACGGGGAACCAGAACATGTCAGGGAAATCCGGACAGCATTTTTAACCACCCGTGATATCAAGGCAGCGCTTTGGGATCTTCCGCCCCAGATGTCGTATGAACGAGCGATGCTCCATTACCTCTATTCGCACCCAACCGATTACGGCGGGGCACTGTTAGAACTACCGCCAAAACTCCTGTCAATGTTTGTCTCGGCATTCCAGTCATATCTTTTCAACTGTGCGCTGAGCCAGCGTTTTGATGACGGCCATTCTCTCACCGACCCGCTGGTCGGTGACCAGCTTCTTTTTGCCAACGGTCGGACAGACAGTGTCACTGCCAGTAACAAACACGCGGTTTCCCTCCACCTTGCGAGGGGGCGGTGCAATATCGCACTTTTCATGCCGGGCAAAACCATGGTTGCATCAAAAAGTGATGGCGATAATGCAATTGCAGAAATTCTTGTAAGCCATGGGATTACTTCGGAAGATTTTGCACGTGCATCGGCATTTGTTCACACAAAATTTGATGGGGCCTACCGGCATATCGCGCTGAAAACAGAGATTGGTGTGACGATTGACAAGAATAACGTGCGACTGAAATTTTCATTGCCACCCGGGCACTATGCAACAACTGTCTGCCGTGAGTTTATGCAGGCAGATCCGATCCAGATGATTTAATGTCTCGATTCGGCAAGCTTCCGTGCACCATCAATCGCGTCATTCAGGTTGCCTATTTCATCGATAATATTCAACCCCACCGCATCTGCTCCCCGGATTACCCTGCCATCCTCGATCTCGGATCGTGCAATCATCCTCTGGGAGATGACATCGGTGATGAACAGCTCAAAACTATCGTTCACAACCTTCTGGGCATATTCCTGTTCAGATTCGGTTATCGGGCGTGAGGTTGAACCCATGTCCTTTTTACTGCCTGATTTTATTATGCTGATATTATAGCCTTCATTCTCATTCCAGCGGCTGATATCAGAAAACTTCCAGATGACACCAACACCGGCAGTGAATGTATCGGGATTGGCATAGATCTTGTCCGCGTGGGCACTGACATAATATGCAGCGGAGGTCCCCATATCACCCATCGATACAACGACAGGTTTTTTTGATTTTGCATATGTTATATCGCGTATGATTTCCTGGGCGGCGGCTGGTGTTCCTCCAGGACTGTTCACCCTGAGAACGATCGCTTCAACCATAGGATCGTTTGCCGCATCGCGAAGCTCTCTGCCGACCACTTCACTCCCGACAGTATCAGCGTCCGATACATCGCCGGTGACCATCGTTCCCTCCATGCGGATGACCGTAACACCCATTTTGTCGGAATAGGTTACGAGATATAATGTAATAAATAAACAAAATATAATGATCAGGCCGATAATTATTATCAAAAACCATCTAGTCTGCGACCCTTTTTTTGGAGGAGTTGAATCAGGAGTTGAATCTGTAGGTACGACCGTCCATTCCATGGTCATTCCTCACGGTAAAGGATATCAAATTCTGAAACAAGATTGCTCCCGCACATGTAATAGTTCTTCAAATTGAGGCGAATCATCTCGTCTTCAGAATTAATATGCATGCCCCCGACCAGTGACGGGGTATCAGATCCTCCCACAATAAATGGGAGGTGTATTAAGCGGATCTCATCCACGAGTTTATCATGGAGCATATGCCAGTTCAGGGTTGGTCCTCCCTCAATCATCATTTTGTTTATCCCGAATTTTTCCTTGAGGATCTTTAAGAGCAGAGGAAGTTCGACATGGGTTTTGCCAGCAACGATGATGTGGACTCCTTTCTTTTTGAGTGTGTCAATGCGATCTTTTGGGGCTGCCTCACAGACCGCGATGGCGGTTGGAGCATCAGGACCAAGCACATTGGCATCGGGAGGGATATCTGCCATACTGCACGGGATGACCCGTAAAGGACTTTTGCCCGGGACCAGCCTTACGGTCAAAAATGAGTTATCGATCCGGATAGTATTGGCACCTACCATGATTGCATCATAATCTGCACGGGTCTTATGGAGCAGGATCTCAGTTTCGTGTGCCATGTATTTCATGAGAATCTTTGAAGAGGCACCTTTCTTGAGAGTAAGTTTCCCGTCAGCGGTAATCTCCGACATCATTAAAACATGCGGGCGGTCCATCGTGTCTGTCATTGCAATTCCCCGGTATCAGATTACAATGGGTGGGGGAATATAATGAAGATGATGATGGGATTGGTTTTTAAGACTCGCTGAATACTTCAGGTAGGATGATGCGGGATTGAACGGGTTACTGGCGTCAGACAACAACTATTAAAGGCTCGCGTTCTTATGAATTTACGTATGAACATTACTGCACTGCGCCCGAGGTTCATCAGGTACCTTGAGCCGGTTGCAGATGTTTTTATCCGCCTTCGTATTACACCCAACCAGATATCCCTTCTTGCACTCATCGCCGGGTTTGCCTGCGCGTATTGCTTTTTCCAGCGTCATTTTATCTGGGGAACCTTCTTTTTAATCCTCTCTGCGGTTTTTGACCTTATTGATGGGAGTGTTGCACGGAAGACCAATGCGCACTCAGATTTTGGGGCAGTTTTTGACTGGATTGTCGATAAGTACGTAGATGCTCTGGTTATACTTGGGGTCGGGCTATCAGGCATTGCGATCATCAGCCAGTATATCACGGTCCCTCCTATGGCCGATTTTGCCATCGTGGCGTTTGCCATCATCGGCTCATTAATGAACACGTTCATTAAACCGGTAGTTTATGCCGAGATTGGCTACCGTGAAAAAGTAGATGGTAAAATTGATGATCCGCTTGAAGGTGTCGGGTTTTTCGGGAGACCCGAGACGTTCATTGTGCTGGTTCTTGGGGGAATCACCGGTTATATCGGGGTATCAGTTATCATCATTGCACTCTGCACAAACCTTTCTGCAATCCAGAGGATCATTTACCTTTACCGAACGCTTTCCTGATCTCCCCTACATACAGGTGGTAAAGTTCGTCGGCAAATTTTCCCAGGTTGGGGATGAGTGTAAAAAGCCCGTATGCAATTATTACGAGGAAGAATAGGGCCAGCAGTTCAGCAATCACGTTATGTGCCCAGAAGAAACTCTCGTAGCCAAACTCGCCGTTGCTGGCAATTGACGGGTAATAAGGAAACCACTGCTCGGTGTAGGCAATGATCACAAAGACATTCCTTAGCAGGTTTAAGATATAGATTGTCGGGGCCACAATAAGAAACGCGAGAATTTTCTGGCGGATTGTTGTCGGAACTGCGGCGGCGACACCCAGCATAATTGCAATGCTCTGTATGCCGGTACAGGCAAGGATAATTTCAACCCGGAAGGAATTCCTTGAGATGATCATCCATTCCGGAAGCGTGATCGTATAATTGAGTGCGTCAAGTATCCAGACTATCTGGCCGACAACAACACTGATAAGCCAGTCCCCAAGAGCCGGGATATATTCAAACGGTGCGTAGATCAGGAAGGCTACTGCGGCAGCCCGGGAGAGCTGCATGACCCGATAATCGTCGGAAAGGAGGTATTTGATGGTAATAACAAGGAACGGCACGGAGAGTGCGGCCATCACGGGATATAAGAAATTGTTTTGTGCAAAGTAATACGGAAGCAGAGTGAACAGGGAGAGGACAATAAATATCCAACCGATAATTGCTGCGTATTTACGATGGCGACCGGGCACGAGGAACGCAAGAAATCCAACACAGGATATCAGTACCAGATACTCGATCATTATGTAATTATTCACCCGATACCAAAAAAAGGATTCTGAAGAGCCATACGTTCTGAAGGATTTTTCTGATGAAACCGGGTAAATTACGCGATATTGCCGGCCGATTTTAGGAGTTACGGATTTGTCCCCGATAAAAGGGTTAATCACCTTTGCTTGCGCATGCTATACCGATGTTCTGTCCTGAATGTAAAAGTATGCTGATGTCGTCGGGGGGTCAGTTGAAATGCCGGAAATGCGGTTATATCCGGATTATCGATGATAACAAAAAAATTCACAACACGTTAGAGCGCAAGGAAAAGGAGATTATGATCGTGGATGAAGAGGAGGAAGGTATGAGGACTATGCCCACCATCCAGATCAAATGCCCCAAGTGCGAGAACAATCTTGCAATCTGGTGGCTCCGACAGCTCAGAGCGGCTGACGAGAGCGAAGTGCGGTTCTTCCGTTGCACCAAGTGCGATCACACCTGGCGACAATACGACTAATCTGAAATCTGGTTACTTCCACAATAAAAAATCTCATCGTTTTTTCCCATCTTCTGACTGAAGAAAAATTGTCAAATTTACCCTGATCAGTAAGGAACTACATTCTCGTATGATAAAATGAGGTTCCTGTTGTCAATGAATAGGTCGAACAACCAGGCATGGCCCGTGTGCACACTTAAAATGGGTACATCAGTTCTGATGAACCCAAAAAATTTTAGTTCAGACTCCTTCTTTTAGAGCGCGCTCACTTTTACGAATAAGTTCATGACAAATTGTCGCACTGTAAAATCCTGATCAGGAAATTATTTGTCGAACATTACACCGGTTTTTTTGCTTTTTTGACATCCTTTTGCGTTACCCCCGGATAATCCAGGGACATTTTTTAAAATTTTTGCAGCGTCCAATTGGCATGCCAGCCATGTATCGTAATCAGGATGGAAAATGCATGATGAATAATCCGATACGATACGGCTCCATCTGGTGACATAACAAGATACCTGTAATGAGATTTTTATTGAAGGATTTTTTTAAACCCTGAAATATTACCACACTTTTTAAATACTGTTTTGTGGCATTTATAAATATGAAGGTCAGGCCAGAAGATTCCCTTAAGATCGAAAATATCGTTGCTTCAGCAAAAGTAACCGATTACCTGGATCTACCCGAGATCGCATCAAAGATCGAGGGCGCTGAATATAACAAAAAGAGATTCCCCGGTGTTGTTCTCAGGATGCAGGATCCCAAGATCGCTGCACTTGTTTTTGGTTCGGGCAAAGTGGTTCTTACCGGTGCAAAAAGCATAGACAGTTTAAGCAAAGGACTTACCATTCTCACGGACAAGCTGCGGAAACTTGGTATTGCAATCCCCAAGAAACCGGAATACAAAATCCAGAATATTGTAACATCAGCCGATCTTGCAACACCCATTAATCTCAACAAGATTGCTGTGGGGTTCAACCTTGACAAGATCGAATATGAACCGGAACAATTCCCGGGCCTGGTCTACCGGCTGGATGTGCCAAAAGTTGTCGTGCTTCTCTTTGGCTCGGGAAAGTTGATCATCACGGGTGGCAAGGAACCCGAAGATGCAAAGAAAGCCGTTGTAAAAATCTTATCCGATCTCCGCAGCCTCGGCTTGATCTGATAAAATCTTTTTAAGATTGCCGGCAATAATGCAGAACAATAAGAAAAAATTTTTCTTGATTATATAATTATAAATTTATAAATATGCGGCATAAAACGTTTTTATGATATATATATTTTTTGTTTAATGCCAAACAATACGAGTGTCTTTATATCGTGAAGAACATAAATATAATTGTAAATTTGGGAAAAATAATCTGGATGTGATGCATGAGAACTGAAAATGTAATGTATTTTACGGATAAAGAAGAAGATTTTGCAAATCTTCTCATTGAGATTGGAACCAAGCGAAATGTAGCAAAGGTGCTGGTATTTCTTGCTAACACACCAGAAGCCACATCACGTGCAATAGAACGGGGTACCGATCTCCGCCAGCCTGAAGTCAGTATTGCCATGCGCTACCTGATGGAACAGCAATGGATCTCCAGCCGGGAAAGCAAGGCGGAGAGTAAAGGAAGACCAGTCAAGATATATGAGCTGGCAAAACCCATCAACGACATCATGGACAGCATAGAAAAAGAAAAGAAGCAGGAAGCGATTACCCAACTCGCTCTCGTCCAGAAATTACGGGAATATACCCGCTGAAGTAATTATCTTACACTTTTTTTCATTTCCGATAATTACGGTAGTTTTTGAAGTAAAACTGCAGAACAGACCGCTCTCTACCAGCCCGGGTATTTTAGCCAGCAAATCTTCCAGTTCTTCAGGATTTTCTATCTTCCCGAACTTGCAATCCACGATAAAATTCCCGTTGTCGGTTATTACCGGCCCGTCCTTTTTTATACCATCGCGAAGCTGGGGTATACAACCAAGACTCCGCAGCCGGCTCATGACCGGGCGGATGGCAAATGGGATCACTTCTACCGGGACCACTCCTGAGAGAGCAGTGACTATCTTCTGTTGATCGATAACGACCACAAAACGGAGCGCTGCTGCAGCAACACATTTCTCCCTTGTCAGGGCAGCACCCCTTCCTTTGATGAGGCGGAGCTGGCTGTCCACCTGGTCTGCCCCGTCAATAGCAAGGTCGATCACCGGGTCTGCATCAAAGGAAGTAAGCGGGATACTGTACTCCTGGGCCCGTCGGGCTGTCTGGTAGGATGTGGGAACACCGAAAATCTGTAATCCCTCACTCACTCTTGTGGATAAGCGTTCAAGGGCATAAAAAACCGTGGAACCGGTCCCGAGACCAACGATCATGCCGTCTTCTACCATATCTGCTGCCGCGTAACCGGCAGCGCGTTTTGCTGCAGTAAGCGACTTATTTGAAGTGTCCATCTACCAGATAGATTTCCACTAAAAATAGTTAATACTGGTGATATACTGGTCGTGATACTGGTGTCTGTATTTGTATGAACGGCAGCACCATGATCAAGAAATTATACTTCTCTTTGGCTAAGGGGTCAACGGTTTATTCCCCTCTGTGCGCCTCCCCTATCGGGGGAGAGTGGTGGTCCACCTCATAGCATCCTAAAAAAAATTTAAAAATGGTTTGATAACGGAATTCTGCTGCTCACTATTGGTACTAAAAAATGATCGCGTGAATGGTTTATGAAATTAAAGGTTAGCAGAATTAAAGAAATGGTAAAAATCATTCCAGAAACAAGGTTCTGGCCTCATCATCTGCATTATAAGCAGTGCAATCGAGCGTAATGGGGGTTATTGAGACATTTCCCATGCGGATGGCGTGGACATCCGTGCCTTCTTCGGCATCTTCGATAAGGGGACCATTGATCCAGAAATACGGGCGTCCCCGAGGATCAAATCGTTTCTCGACTCCTGTACAGAAAAGTTTCCGGGCAAGGCGGGTGATCTCGTAGCCTCCTTTCACGTGGGAGGGAATGTTTACGTTGATAATATCGGCGTGAGGACAAAAACCCCGTAACAAGGTACGGGACACGATATCCCGGACAATGTTTTTTGCTGCATCAAAATTATACCCGTGGTTCCGGGGGTCATCGAATTTGTCGCCCTGGTCTTCAACCTGGAGAGAGAACGCAATTCCCTTTGTTCCCTGGTTGGAGCCCTCGAGTGCCGCNCCCGCCGTACCGGAAGTCATTATCGATTCAAAGGAAAGATTCTCGCCGATATTAATTCCGCTCACGATTAGTGCCGGATTCAGTCTGAGTGCATACAACCCGATAATAACTGCATCAGTGGGTTTGCCGCTGACCGACCATGCAGGGATACTGTTTATGATTATCTGGTTTGCGCGCAACGGTTCAAAGATAGAGATCGACCTGCCAACNGCGCTCTGCTGGGTAGCCGGAGCGACGATGGTNACATCAGCAATNGGGGCAAGCGCTTCATAGGCTGCCCAGAGCCCGACTGAGCTCACACCATCATCATTGGTCAGCAGGATTCGTGGTTTCATGTGCATTCACGTATGCACCGCACTGCACAAATAATTCACCGATCGGACAAGAGTAATTTTAGTAAAAACAACAAAGAGTAGTGTGATGAAGATCATCCTTGCCGAATATGCCACTGCCCACGATCCTGCTCTCGCCCCCGAAGGCGCAGCAATGCTTGTGGTGCTTAAAAAAAGTTTTGAGCATTGCGGGTATGATGTTGAGTCGCCCGGCAACGGGGATTTTGCCGAGGAGATAGAACGTATTGCCCCGACATGCGATATGGGCCTTGTCATCGCACCGGATCACCTGCTCGCACGCTACACGCAGATCCTTGAACAGCACACGAACAATATCGGGTGTGGTTTCATGACTGTTGCACTCTGCGCCAACAAGGTGAAGACAGAAAAGATCCTGCGTCTGCATGGTGTTGCAGTACCGGCTGAAGCACGGGAAGGGACAAAAGTGATAAAACCGGTAAAGGGGTGTGGTGCACTGGGCGTGAGGATATCTGCAGGTGAACCGGGTGCCGGGGAATTCGCACAACAATATATCGAGGGGGAACATTTCTCCGTGAGCATCGTGGCAAACCGGGTTATTGGAGACGCATGTCTGTATTTTTCCGGCAAACCGCCCCTGCTGCTTGCCGTGAACCGGCAATATATCGAAACAGGAAACGATGGCCTGTTCCATTATCTTGGGGGCGAAACACCTGTGCATCCGCCACGGGAAGCAGAGATTGCCGGTGTTGCAAAAAAAGTCACTGAAGTGCTCGGGTGCCAGGGATATTGCGGGATTGATGTTGTGGTTGCCGACAAGGTCTATGTCGTTGATGTGAATCCGCGGATTACTACCAGCATTATCGGCATCGCTGCCTGCTTGGAAGAAGAGATTGCAGATATTCTTGTGGCGTCATCAAAAGGGGAAGGGCCGGATCAGGTACACCTGGCAGGCAGTACAAGATTTGATACCAGCGGGAAGGTTACGCGGTTATGATTGGTATCGACGTCGGTGGCGCAAACCTCAAAATTGTTGATGACCACGGGGTCCATATCCATTACTGCCCTCTCTGGGAACATGCACCGATTACAGCACAGCTGGATAAGTATGCATCTTTACCGGATGATGGCGCAGTGGTTGTCATGAGCGGGGAGCTTGCCGACTGTTTTTCCAATAAGATGGAGGGTATTTCCTTTATTGTTGATGCCGTAAAAAAAGCATTTCCTCATGCCCGGTTTTACGGAACTGATGACCGCTTCCATATCAGAGCCGTTGCCCATCTTGCAGCTGCCAACTGGCTGGCATCGGCAGCATATCTCAAAGAAGAATATCCTGATGCAATCCTTCTTGATATCGGGAGCACGACAGCAGACATCATCCCGCTGTGCATGTTTGCCAATCTCAAAGGGATGACCGATCTTAAGCGGCTCCAGAAAAGATATCTTGTCTATTCCGGCATGTTGCGGGGAAATATTGCCACCCTTTTGCAATCAGTTGACCTGGATGGAATACCAACTTTGACAAGTTCAGAATATTTTGCGATAAGTGCCGATGCCCACCTTGTACTGGGACATATCAAACCGGCAGATTATACCTGCGATACACCGGACCGCAAAGAAAAGACCCTGGACGCTTCACTCAAAAGGCTTGCCAGGGTAGTTTGTGCGGATATTGAGGAGATTGGAAACCAAGGTGCCCTGCAGATTGCCGGACAATTCTGGGAACGTCAGCGTAAGCTGATCTGCGGGCAGGTGCGGAGCGTTGCAAAAGAATGCGGTACCGATGAAATTATTGTTGCAGGTATCGGGGCTCCACTGTTTGCTCGCGAGTTGGACGGGACTGACCTGAACGCGATACTTGGACCGGTTGCCGAAGCCCTGCCCGCTTTTGCCGTCAGGGAGATCGCGATGCGGGGTGAATACTCCTGATGAGGGAAAAGAACGGAGGA
>WSSedA1B3DRAFT_1000073_pt1 | contig 26363 bp, 18 predicted proteins | sample WetSurSiteA1Bulk_FD_9468 | JGI IMG/M metagenome (IMG submission 9468)
ATCACACTCTCACACCAGCGGGCCTTAAGTGCAATCATTTTCGATAGCACGTCAGCAAGCTGCGCATCATAGTAAATCGGGCGTTTGTCTGCATCGACAACCTGCATACCAAAGGTTACCGGCCCGGTGACCTGGCATTTCAGAACCTTCACGTGACTGAGATTACGGGATATCATTTCGATGAACCCAGAGGCATACTCCTTGTGGAGAGCGTAGGGCGCATAGTTGCCCTCGACATAATCCATGTATACCTTTTCCATACCTTCAGACTGGTCAGTGGTGCTGTCAAAGAGCAGCCGGTCGTCCCTGATAATCCTTCCCGGTAACTGCTCGGAATCATTAAACACAATACTTTCCAGTTGTCCCCGGTCAGGAAGCGTGGGGATATACGGGAACTCGGGGAATATATCCAGAACATCATTGCATGCTGACACAGGGTCCGTATGAGGAAGCCCACCTACACCTGTCGCCAGTGAGTGGGGGGAGGGGATCATCTTTGCCATGCGATCAGCCTTTCCTGAGCCTGCAGGATTCTATGAGTTTCTGTACCATGGGGAACAAGGAGAGATCTGTGTGCGGCAAAAAGGTACTCGAAGTGTACTCATCCATAAACGAAGGTTCCGCGTTCAGTTCGATGTATGCAATTTTACGGGCAATCTCATCGAGTGTTTTTCGCTCTCTCCGGTTAATAAGCGCAAGATTTGCACCGGTCACTGCCCCGTTTCCGATATTTTTTATCCGGTCCAGCTCGATCTCCGGGATAAGACCGATAACCGTTGCATTTTTCTTGTCAAGGTAATTACCAAATGCACCGGCAAAATAGATGGTAAAGATGTCATGCCGTGTTACACCGGCCTCTTTCATCAGCGTTACACAGGCTGCATGAATCGAAGCCTTGCTCATAATCAGGTTTTTGATATCATTTTCCGTGATAACAATATCTTTCCCGATATCAGTCTCACCAGCCCAGACCACCACAAACTCAGGGAAGTGAGCCCCGGTACGGATTCTTTTGTTTTCTATACTGGTATTTATCCGGCCGGTCCGGTCAATCACACAGGCAGTAATAAGTTCAGCAAGGAGATCGATTAACCCGGACCCGGTGATACCGCGTGGTTTGATATTATTGATAGTAACGTACTTCGGATTAAGGGTGATTGGATCAACCGAAATCTTTTCAATGGCACCAGGATTTGCCCGCATGCCAAAGAGCACTTCTCCTCCTTCAAGAGCAGGACCGGCGGCACCGGCACAGGAAAACATCCATTCCCTGTTTCCTAAAACGACCTCAAAGTTCGTACCAATATCGATCAATAGAGAGATCTCTTCACGTTCACCCATGCCGCAGGACAGGATATCTGCAATAATATCACCACCGATGAAGTCACTGACTGCCGGAAAGACAAAAAGTCCGCAGTTCTGGTTACCGGCAATACCGATCCTGCCTGCCGCTACAGAAAGTGCCCGCTGGACGACCGGCACGTACGGTTCTGCGATGATGTATGCCGGATCAATTCCAAGAAGCATATGCGTCATGACGGTATTACCTGCAACCACTACTTCGTAAATATCTTCGCGGTCGATACCGGCAGAATTTGAAGCGGTTGTCAGTGCTGCATTGATGCTTTCTGCTGCGAGTGCCTGGAGTTTGATAAGCCCGTTTTTCCGGGCAAAATTCACACGTGCGAGAATGTCTTCACCGCAACTGATCTGTTTGTTGTAGTTTGAGGCAACTGCCACAACCCTGCCGTTGACTAAATCCCACAGATAGGCAACAACCGTTGTAGAACCAAGATCAACAGCGGCACCAAAGATGCGTTTTGATGTATCATTCTCCTGGAGATCGATAAGACGATACCCCCCGGGGACAAGGGCGATTGTACCGGTTACTTTCCAGTCACTATGCCGGAGAAGCGTGGGAATTTCACGCATAACTTCCAGCGGAACATAAATTTTTTCGGCAACAGGCCCGCCATTTTTCTGGATACCCCATAACAGCCGGGTCAGATCCGGTGATGGATCGGTAAGCGTCGGGGGCTGGAGTTCGACAAAATATTTCCTGACAGAGGGATGAAGCTCAATCTCGCCCTCCCTGCCTTCAACAAGAATTTTTTGTTCCTGGATGAGGGTGCTTTCAGGAACAAGCACGTGCAAATCACCCTGGACCATCGTTTCACAGGCCAGGCAGGCACCTTTATTCAGTTCATCTTCGGTAAAAAACTGCGAATATTTCTGCCGGTCAAATTCCGTTTTTCCGCTTTGTACATAGACAACACATTTACCGCATTTACCCTGTCCACCGCAGACAACATTGATGTTCAGTCCTGCTTTCTGTGCAGCTTCAAGGATGGTGCTGCCACGTGCCACGTCAATTTTGCGATAACTCGGAAGAAATGTTACCGTGCGCAAGATAATCTGTCCTTACTACTATCATTGGGAAGAGAGATAAGAAATATACTGCGATGATCAGGTCAGATTATTCCTGGCACCATATGAAAAATACATCATTATGGTTTTGGATCTTTTGTCTTCTTCCATTCCTCATGCAGGAACTCTCCAATTTCTGCTGCGTCACGAGGCCCGACCATCACCTTCCAGCCGGTCGCCTCTTCTATCCTGCCGGATAGTGGTGCGGAATATCCCGGAATGATCAGCGTTTTGTGAGATACTTCCTTTTCAACTTCAAATTTCTTTATCGAATCACGAACCAGTGTTTCGTTCAGTTTTCCTGCAGCAACAGCAGTAAGGACCGAAAGCCCTTCTGTATCAACGATCAGCATAAAGCAGGGAATGCGGGTGGACTCTAAGTAACCCTGGAGAGTAAAAAATGTCAAGGAGAAGTTCACGGTCAGGAGTACCGGGGCATCCTTTCCCGGGGTGCCGACGCGATACAGACCGGGGTTCATCTGGATAGGTTTCTGGGGATCCGTGTAAATGTTCTGGCGGAGGGTGAGTGCAGCTTTTGCAGATGCCGGCGAAAGTGGCGGCGTGATGATTACTGATGCATATTTGACGATACCAAGTGCGATTTTTGCATCCTGCAGATATGGATGTGTGGCATCAAGAAATACCGGATACCCAAGGTCCGGAACTGCACGCGTAATTGAAAGGTGGCGGACAGCAGTTGAAGTTGTAATGAAATCACCAGGGGATTGCGGGCAGAGATCCATGACAAGTTTCTTTATTCCTTCTGCCAGACAGTTTTTTACCAGAGCGGCAAGGTCATCCAACCCATGAGCCTTGACTACCAGGGGGCAATTATGTTTTTTTGCCACTGCACACATTTCCCTGAAATTTTCCTTTGTCGCTGCATGGATCAGGGGCTGATAGCTCCCCACCTGGATTAATGCTGCATTCAACGCTGATATATTCAAGGTCATCAGGACGAGAGGGAGATCTGCAGATTCCTCAACAACCGAAACAGCCCGGGCAAAAATATCCGGAGAACCGCTTGCATTTTCAATTGCAATACCATCAAATCGCAGATCGGTTCCAATACGGGTAAAAAATTCGTCTCTGACCCTGACGGTTGCAGAGGTGATCGCTTCGGATTCCCAGGTATCTGATACCTTGAAGAGAATTCCCGGAGGATGATAGAAGGTCTTGTCATGGCGGTAAAGTACAAATTCCTCGCCAACGGCAAACGACCGTTCCCCCACGCCAACTTTTACCAGTCGTATAGGGGGTCGGGTTGTTGCACCCAGCACAGACTTTGCCTCTTCGTCAAGATATGGGCAGAGATCCACATCCGCTTTTCCACTGGCGAGTTTCATCGCAAATGTCAGGCAGGTGGGATCACCGCATTCCTTGCAGTTCTTTTTAGGCAGAAGTTTATAGACATCAAGTGCCTTGAGTGCCATTATTTATTCACCTCAGAAGAACCAGCACCGCTTCTCATTACGGAAAACGCATTTTTTAGCATAACGACTGTCTTTGGATGACGGACACAGATAATCTCAGCACCGGCAACAGCAGCAGCAATCCCGGTATAAAATTCCCACTGAATGGCCATCTCATCCTGCAGGGCAGGATCACCTTCCCGGACTTCTTTGATATTCAGCGAATCGATAGCAGAACAGATGAGCGGCATCGCAAGATCCGTATCCCCTTTGAGCGCGGAAAAGCGGATCCGTTCCATGGCAGAATAGGAATATTCAAACCCATAGCCAAGGGCCCCCGTGTAGGGATCTATCATGATATGATCGCGCTGCATACCGATCTCCCGTAACAGGATATTGAGTTGTTTTGCAAGGTTTACATCGATGGGGGACTGGGCGATTAGTGAGTGGTTATAGGCAAGAGCTGCTGCGGCAATACTCCGGTACCTTCCTGCCTCTGCGGTTCCAAGGAGAAGTCTTTCTCCCTGGGCAGTTTCACCGCACTTCTGGTACACCTCGCTGTCGATCTTTGGCTCATTGCTGCCCTCAATGATTAACGGGAGCGCTGTTGCTGACAGCAGGGTTTCCACCGTTTTTCCAATGGAGGAAATATCAGAAAAATTTCTTTGCCGTGTACTGGTCAGGTAGAGGCGAACCAGATCGGCCTTGTAGATCTTTTCAGCAGCCTTTGCCCATTCATGTACATTGTTTACCAGATCACCACAGTAATTTTTGATAATCGGCGACCAGTATTCCGGGTTATCGCAGATTTCCAATGCAACAAGTGGTGAAGGGGATGACGGGTTCCCATCAAGGAACGGCAGGGTGGTTCCGCCACCTATGTTGTAGGAAATGTTTCTAGTCCCCCCTTCTGCTCTGGTTGCTCCAAGAATTACCTGGCCAATAGCACCATTCCAACCAAAATTAAGGTCAAACACCATACAATCTCCTCACACGAGCGGTTTCATAGCCAGCGCCGGGTGTTTTATCTGGTCAAGGAACATAATCAGGTCTTCAATCGATGTTGCAATTGTTTCATCCGCAATTTTTTCAAAGAGGTCTGATTTGTTCCGTTCAGCAAGTTTTTTTAGCAGCTGGGGTTTCAGCTCCTCTTTGAGCTGGGAAGGCATCCAGACAAGGCGCTCGATACCACCGTCTCCCTGTAAGAAACGGTCAGAAAGGATATAGTTTTTTGAGATACCGGCAAATCCGGGTGTCTGGGCCCCTCCACCTATAGTTCCGGCAAGCGTTGAGAATGTCATACCCGATGGGGTAATCCCTTTAAATTCCCGGTTCACCACCATGATCCCATTCACTTCGGGAAGCATAAGGGCGATACACTCAAAACACCCGCAGCACGTCATCGGATATTCCATAACACTATAGAGCGAACAACGGTCAATCTCACCATGACTTGCCTTTTTAACAAATTTGTTGACGCCCTCAAATTCCCCGTTCTGGGTGTTGATAACCGCTCCCTTTTCAATAGGCTGGTTTGCACCGGAGGGAGCTATCTCATAGGCAATTTTTCCATCAAGCCAGCTAATCGCACCACAGAGAGCGGGATGTTCAGGAGTTATTACGCAGACATGGTTGGGAGCAAAGGTCTGGCAGAGCGTGCAGGAATAATAGGTATTGACATCGGTATCCCGCATTCCTTTGATTCGTGCATCCCGTTCCGCGTACACCTTCTCTGCATCCTTTTTTGCTTCCACTACTTTTGCTGCATCGGTGATGAGCGTCACAGAAACTGCATCCAGTAACTGGGGAAAATCCATGCGGAACTTGCTTGCAAGCAGCTTACCGATATGCTCAATTTTTATCCCTTTTGCAACAACCTCTTTGGAAATTCTCACCCAGATGATATCCCGCTGGGCAACATGCCAGGATCCTTCCCCGTAATTGACGAAATTATGGATCCGCCGCTCGAGGACCGGCTCGTAATCTTTTTTCATCATTTTCCCGGCTACATTGATCATGATGGCAAGCGGGTAAGCAGCACCCTCCTTCATCGAACCGATCTCAGGACCAATAACAGTTACCTGGCCGTCAGTTACCTCCTCTGCCGGGCGCATGCGTAAAAGTTCAAAAGCGGGGGATCTTCCTCCCCCGAATTCGACGTACATCTCTTCTTTCCGGATACTCTTTCCCTCAAATGCCGGTGAGCACCCCATTGGGATCGGAATTGCAGTTACATTGACTTTGATCCCTTTCTGTTCCATCCCCAGCCGGACAACATCTTCAGGAGTTGCGGGTATCCAGTCCCCTCCAAAGTAATCCCCGAGTGAAAGGATGGGAAAACCCAGGACTCTCATGCCATCGACAAATGCAATTTCCTGGTCAGAAAGCCCGGGAAATACAATCACAATCGCTTTTGCCCGTTCTTTGGCGTACGTCAGAAGGCGGGATATATCGCCCGGCGTAACACCACCAAACATCATTGCAACCCGTGCAATAATATCAACAAAATGAATCCCGTAAGTTGGTTTTGAACCAAGAGGGATAAGACGGTATTCGAGCCCGAGTTTCACTCCTGCATGGGAAAGTGACCCGATAATATCACCGGCAAGGAACGTAAGCATGTATTTTTCCTGCAGTTCCCGGCAGATGGCAGAAGCACTGTCTGCTCCCGGAGGGGTACCAACAACGAGGGCGAGGCCGAGGATACTACCATCAACCAGGGAGTAACCAAGCTTCCGGATTATAGTATCATCGATAAAACCGGTGAAGGGAGCGGGTTCCCTGCCTTCAGCTGCTGTTTTTTCTGCAAGAATGCATTCCAAAGCAACGAGGGGATTACTGGCAGTTTTTTCAAACACGTCAAGTGCACCTTTCTGGTCATGAACCGCTATTCCCGTAAGGGCAAAAGATATGGGCAGGTGATACGCGGTTTCGTCATAAGAAAGTGAGTGATTTATTCTAGTGATCATCGTTTTTTGGATGGTTTCACCGTTTTTTTTCGCTATTCCCACGTCGGTCATAAGGGTACCTCTGAATATGGATTGCCCGGAAGAACACATATAGTTTCGTCACCGGACATACCCGATTGGCTCCTGCTCTTATTTCCATATTCTTACCATTTGTCATAAGCAAAAACGCTTGTTAAAAAAATCTCTTGTATAACGTGAAATTTTCCTGTTTTCATCAATTTTTTCCCATCAGCCGTTTGCCTGAGCCTGTACCAATTAGCCTACCGGTATCGGGAACATTTTTTACTAGCAGTTGCCTTGGTTGTACAGGAATATCCATGACAATTGACTGGTATAAGGAATTTGTCAATCTTGACTATGAACCGGCAAAAGATGATCTCATCTGCCTGTATTATTTTGAACCTGCCGCTGGTATCCGGGGCAGGGAAGCAGTCGGCAGGATAGCCTCTGAGAGTTCAACAGGCACCTGGACAACACTTCACACCCTTCCCCCCCGTATGAAAGGTCTTATGGCTACCGCATTTGATATCGAGGGAAATGTTGCAAAAATCGCCTATCCTCTCGCGCTCTGGGAAGAAGGTAACGCAGTCCAGTTGCTGAGCGGGATTGCCGGCAATATCTTTGGTATGAAAGCAGTCAGAAACCTGCGGTTGATCGATGTCGCCCTGCCTAAAGAATACCTTAAACATTTCAAAGGCCCGCATTTCGGCAATGACGGGATCCGCAAAATGATGAAAGTCAGCAAACGACCGCTCACCGGTGCGGTACCAAAGCCGAAGATTGGATTTTCGGCGCAGGAACATGCGGAGGTCGGTTACGAGACCTGGATGGGTGGGTTTGATTTTGTCAAGGATGACGAAAACCTGACCTCGACTCCCTTTAACCGCTTTGATGAGCGGGTAAAAAAACTGGCAAAACTGCGGGACAAGGCAGAAAAAGAAACCGGTGAGAAGAAATCCGCGTTTCTCAATATCTCAGCAGATACAGAAACCATGAAAAAACGGGCAGACCTGCTCGCAGAGTACGGCTGGAACTATGCGATGATTGACGTGGTAGTTGCCGGCACGGCAAGTGTGATGACAATGCGGGACTATTGCTCTGATCTCGGTCTTGCGATCCATGCTCACCGGGCCATGCATGCAACCTTTGACCGGAACAAAAAACATGGCATCACGATGCAGTTCCTTGCAAAACTTATGCGTCTTATTGGCGTTTCCCAGATCCATACGGGAACTGCAGTTGGCAAGCTTACGGGGTCCAAAAAGGAATCCACGGTGCTTGCCGATGTGCTGCGGGAGAAAAAGACTCCTGCTGTGGAAGGTATGCTCCTTGAACAGGACTGGGGGAAGATTAAATCTGCATTCCCGGTCTCATCCGGAGGTCTGCACCCGGGACTGGTTCCTGATGTACTGAACATCTATGGATCAGAAATCGTACTACTCGTCAGTGGCGGTATCCATGGTCACCCAAAGGGAACACGTGCCGGGGCTCAGGCAACCATGCAGGCGATTGAGGCGTGGCAGGAAGGTATCACGCTCGAAGAAAAGGCAAAAAAGGCACCGGCACTAAAAAGTGCGCTGGAGAAATGGGGACACTATAAACCGAGATAATGCATCGTCAATACAGGAGATCCACATTTTCTTTTTTAATCTCTTTTTTCTTCCATGGTTTCCTTTTCTTCCTGATAATAGAGAGACGAAGTAATTCACCCCTCTGTTTCACTTTCCTGCCACAACCCGATCTCTTTTAATATAACAACCCGAGATCCTAAGCACCGTGACAGAATTCCAGCTTGCCTCGACTTTTGAGCCGGCCGGTTCGCAACCGGAGGCAATCCGGCAATTAACCGAAGGTCTTGAGCATAACGACCAGTACCAGACACTGCTGGGTGTTACCGGGTCAGGCAAGACATTTACGATGGCAAACGTAATTGCTTCGGGAAACCGGCCCACGCTGGTGCTTGCCCATAACAAGACGCTTGCTGCCCAGCTCTACCAGGAATTCTGCGATTTTTTCCCGCACAACCGGGTCGAATACTTTGTCTCTTATTACGATTACTACCAGCCCGAGTCCTACATCCCTGCAAAAGACCAGTATATCGAAAAAGATTCAGCCATCAACCCACGAATCGAGATGATGCGACTCTCATCCACTGCGTCACTCTCGTTCCGGCGCGATGTGATTGTTATTGCTTCTGTTTCCTGCATCTTTGGCCTTGGCAACCCGGAAAACTTCCGGAATATGGGGTTTGAGCTCTCGGTCGGCCAGACAATCACCCGCAATGAGATATTGAGTCGCCTGCTTGATATCCTGTTTGAACGAAATGATCTCGAACTGATCCCCGGCAGGTTCCGGGTCAAAGGGGATACGATCGATGTTGTGCCCGGTTATCTCAACAATATCATCAGGATCGAGCTGTTCGGTGACACGATTGAACGTATCCGTGAAGTGGACAAAACTAGTGGTGCAAATGTAGAACAGATGAAATATTTCTACTTCTACCCGGCCCGGCACTTCGTAACGCCGGAAGGGACGCGCAAGAGAGCGATTGATTCCATCCGGGATGAATTAGAAGAGGTTTTGCCAACACTGGGGATGATCGAGGCTCACCGGCTCGAACAACGAACACGGTTTGATATCGAGATGATTGAAGAAACCGGTACCTGCAAGGGAATCGAGAATTACTCGCGGCATTTCGATGGCAGAAAAGCCGGTGAGAAACCCTACTGCCTTCTCGATTATTTCCCCGAGGATTTCTTAATGATCATCGATGAGAGCCACCAGACCATCCCCCAGCTGCATGGCATGTATAACGGTGACCGCTCGCGGAAAAAGGCATTGATCGATTATGGATTCCGGCTCCCCAGCGCATATGACAACCGCCCGCTGAAGTTTGCCGAGTTTGAACAGTACATGGGAAATGTGGTCTTTGTATCAGCAACCCCCGGTGATTATGAACTTAAAAGGTCCGCCCGCCTGGTTGAGCAGATTATCCGCCCCACCGGGCTAGTTGACCCTAATGTCGAAGTGCGCCCGATTGATGGGCAGACCGATGATGTCATCCGTGAGGTGAAGGCAACCATAAAAAGGGGCGACCGGGTGCTTGTTACCACGCTCACCAAAAAACTTGCAGAAGAACTGTCAGAATTCCTTGCTGGCCAGGGTATCCGGACACGCTACCTCCATTCCGAGATACAAACGCTAGAGCGGACCGAGATCATTCGTGAACTCCGTCTCGGAAAATTCGATGTGCTTGTCGGAATCAATCTTTTGCGGGAAGGACTTGACATCCCCGAGGTCGGGTTTATCGGTATCCTCGATGCCGATAAGGAGGGGTTCCTTCGCGATGCACGGAGCCTTATCCAGATTATCGGGCGGGCAGCACGGAACGTCAATGCAACGGTTGTGCTGTACGCTGATGTTATGACCGATTCGATGAAGCGTGCAATTGCCGAGACCAAACGGCGGCGGGACATGCAGGTATCGTTTAACGTAAAACATCACATTACCCCGCAGACGATTATAAAACCGGTAAAGGAAAAGGAAGTCGAGATCAAGGATATTAAACACGTGCCCCGGCCCGAGATACCCAATGTTGTCATTGAACTGGAAAAGCAGATGAGGGATGCAGCTGACAACCTCGATTTCGAACGGGCGATTGCCCTGCGGGAACAGGTTAAAAAACTGAACGAACGCTTAAAAGAAGCGGGAAAACGATCTCGTTAGAAGGATTGGGAATTTCTTTTTCCAAACCTTATTATCCAAGTCCCCACTGGGAAAGCGTAGTCCGTTGAGGATCAACATCTGCCCAGTCCCAGCCGAGTGATTCAATAATCCTCGATATAGGTTGTTTTATCGTCTTATCGAGCATCAGTTCCCAATCCACAATGAACTCTTTTGGTACCTGGTCAGCATATTCAAAACAGAGGACATCGGTTTTTGGGTATTTTGAAGTTACCGTCCGGATGTAGATCCGTTTGGGTTTGCTCCCTTTGCCAAATTCGGTATGGAGATACTGGTTGGCATATTTTGCGCCCCGAACCTGGGCATCGTCCGTTGCGTAATCGTCAAGGGATTTGCCAATGCCACCGGGAATGCCTATCTCATCAAGGGTATATTTTCCCGCCCGGTACTTCGTAATCACATCGGCAAGAAGATTCTTGATTCCTGCATATCCCTCCCCGGCAAGGATCATCTCCATCACCTTCATCTGCACAACTTTGGTGATCTGTGGGGTGTCGCTACGCTTGATCTCAAAACCAACGATGTCGGTTTCGTTCACCACCTTGCCCTCCTTCCAGACCAGCGAACCTGCGTACCGCTTCTTTTTTCCTGCCTGGAAAAACCGTGCGTAGATCTTTTCGAATTTAATCGAGAAAAAATGAACATCGGCATTGAGTTCGGTCTTTGCAAACTCCTGGTAACTCTCGTTTAAGCGTTTTTCAATGACCTGTGCCAGTTCAATCGTCTTTTGCTGGTCAAGTGGCGGTAATTGTACCATGCAGGAATCTGTATCGCCATAAATAACCTTGTAGCCCTGCTGTTCGATTACGCGGCGGGTGTGCTCGATAATCGCCCTTCCCACCGATGTTACCGCAGAGCCGATCTCCCGGTCGAAGAGCCGGAAGCGGGTGTATCCCGATACCCCGTAATAAGTATTCATGATCACTTTGAGCACGTTCTGCTGCATGTCATACATGACATACTGCGGCGATCCGAAGGCAAAGGTATTGCGAAGTCTCTTCTTTTCATCCCGCTCTTTTAAGAGTTCGGATATGATGCTCCGGGTAAGACCGTCCGGGTGTTTTTTGAACCTGATGCCATTTGGAGCTTTGAGTTCGCCATTGGGATCTTTTGTTTCTGGAGAAGCATTGATGGTCATCATCGCCATGGGATAGAGGGACTTTAAATCAAGTACCACAACGTTTTCCCGCACACCCCTGCTCGGTTCAAAAACGGTTGCGCCTTCGAACTCCTCGGCATTTGCAAATCCCTTTGAAGGGAGCACGTACGTTCCCTGGGCTTTCCGCAGAACATAGACATCGACAACGCTTGATGAGTTGAGCGTTTTATCAAGCGGACAGCCGACATAGCGGGCGATCTCGCGATAGAACTCGATGATGTTGTCCTTTTTATTAATCGCAACGCAGAGTTCAACATCTTTGAAATTATATTCGACAAAGAGTTCCGGCTGCTTTTTCCAGAGATCTGAAAGCGTCCCGGTATAACGCACTTTCTGCTCTCCTAACTCTTCGAGTGCAATGGCATCAAGACGGTACGACTCTTTTTGCGTTGCGTGCATCTTCTTGTATGCCATGAGAAGATCAAAGAGGGCACGCCCTCTCAGCGCATTGCGTTCAGTCTGCCCCTGCAGGCGGGCGAGTGAATCCGGCCGGAGCCCGAGTTTTTCCATCCGCCCGGTGATGTATGGCATATCAAACTCGATAAAGTTCCAACCCGAAAGCACATCCGGGTCGCGTGTCGTGATGTACACGATAAACCCTTTGAGCATCGCGGCTTCGTCAGAATACGTGCAGATAGTATGGGTTCCTTTTTGGAAACAGCCGTTTTTCAGTCCCCCCGCACGTTCCATGTCGGTGATCCCTGAGGGAATTCCTCCAGGATAAAACAGGAATGTCGTATAATCATTATCGAATGAATCATGACAGGTAATACAGGTGATTGCATCCCGCTGGGGATCGGGAAAACCTCGTTCATCCTCGCACTCGATATCAAGAATACAGACACGGGCAGGTGCATCCACATCAGCAGGGGTAACTTCGCGATAATCTGCAAGGGTAGCTGGAGCTGATGCACCACCAGTCAGTCCGCTATCGATCATATACCGGGTGGCAAAAGGGATATCGGCCTCAAAGTGACGGTAGCGATCCCGCACTTCCCGTACATCAGTCGGGCGCTGGGTGTAGAGCCGGCGAAGGGGTTCTCCTCGTATCGATCGGTAAGTAGTTCCGGGTTCAACTGTTACCTGCGAGGGGTGGGTTGTTCCTTCAGCCTGGTCTGCCGGGATATAAAAATACGGCCTGAAACCCGTGATATCGAGACGGACTGCTTTTCCTTTGGTATCACGCCCGAAAATATGGATGACCGGGCCATCGGGTGCATTGCTATATTCAACCTGGTTGATGGCAATGGTAATGCCGGAAAACTGATCAAGTGTGCAGGAAGTGCTGGTACATGTTTCAGACCGGGTTATTGATGCCATATCAGGTCACCGCCCGACTGCAGAGGTCTTTAACAAATTGTCCTGCTTTGTTCATTTTTTCCGCCTCCCATTCATCAAGGTTCCATTCCTCGATTTTTATGATACCATTACGGCCAACCCGGGCAGGAACGCCGATTGAACATCCTGATAATCCATATTCTCCTTCAAGGACTGCCGAACAGGTAATCTGTTCCCGTTCATCTTTGATAATGATTCGTGCGAGCTGAACAAGGTGCAGCGCAGGACCAAATACGGTTCCTCCCTTACCTTTAATCACTTCCATGCTCGCACCCCTCAGTTCGGTAAGAATTTCTTCCCGTACACTTTTTTCAACAGAAGAGGAAAGAATGGAAAATACCGGAACCTGGTGCTCCCCGTGTTCTCCTAACACAAAGGGAAATCCAAAAATCCCCCGGTTTCTGAGCGCGAGCCCGAACCGGGCGCTGTCAAGCTGGCCTCCAAAACCAATGCAGCGCTCCCGATCGATACCCGTCTTTTTGTGGAGCATGAAGTTGTTTGCATCCATCGGGTTTGTCACGGTGATCAAAATACCGGAAAATCCTTTGAGAAGTGCGATCCCGTCCCGGGTAGCAGAAAGATTGGCTTCGAGCAGATCAGCACGTGTTTTTATTGAGGGAGTCCGGGGCATGCCAGCAGAAAAGATGCAGATATCTGCGTCCCTTATGGCGTTTATATCCGTACTGATAGGCAAAGGGAGCCCGGTATGTTCAAGATCCAGGACCTGTGCCCTGAGAAGATCGGGAGCAACGTCGTAGAGTATCAGTTCGTCGATAATTCCCATGGAAGCGGCCAGATATGCTACCTCACCACCTATCCTGCCAACCCCGACTACTGCCAGACGTGCCATTCTGATACAATATGGGTATGCTGATAATAATTATGTGACCCTGATAAATGGGTACAACGGATGATAGCGTAAGGAATATTTTTTTGCAAACCGGCATTCAATGTTGTCAGTGCAATGAAAACCGGTGAAAATGAAGGTGCATTTTCATAGCATATCATACCTTTTTTTATTATTTGCCTTCCTGCTATCCGTCAGTGTGTTTCGTATAATTGTATTAATCCGGTTTTATCAAAACAAAAAGATGCTCTTATTAATACCTGACAACAATTTTCTGATGGATGGTACTACTAAGGCCGGGCCCGGTGATTGTCGGTGGCGTCGCACTCGATAACCACCTCCTGCTCGCTGCCGGGATCCTTGGCACAACGGGATCATCGCTTGCGAGGATGCTCTCGCTCGGCGCTGGTGGTGTAGTTACCAAGTCAATCGGACCTCATCCCAAAGACGGGCATGCAGGGCCCTGCCTCGTCGTGCTTGAAGATGGGCTTCTGAATGCAATGGGACTCCCCAACCCATCAAAAGAGTTTGCTGAGGAGATAACGTCTCTTTCAAAAAAAGCGGTTATCGTCAGCATTTTTGGTGGGGATCCTGCCGAATTCGGATTGGTTGCAGGCTGGTTTAAAGGCAGGGTCGCGGGATTTGAACTGAACCTATCCTGCCCTCATGCTGAAGGATATGGCGCCGCGATTGGTACTGATCCCACACTGGTAAAAGCATGTACCAGGGCAGTGAGCAAGTCAGGAGTCCCTACGTGGGTAAAAATTACCCCGAATGTGACCGATATCACCGCAATCGGAAAAGCAGCAGAAGAAGGGGGAGCGAGTGCAATTGTTGCAATCAACACCGTAAAAGCGATGAGAATCTCTACCGGGATACGTCGCCCGGTGTTGGGGAACAGATATGGCGGTCTTTCGGGAAGTGCCATGTTTCCCATTGCAGTCCGCTGTGTCTACGAACTCTATGAATCCTGCAGTATTCCGATTATTGGTTGTGGGGGGGTCAGCACGGCGGATAACGTGATCGAGATGATGATGGCCGGGGCGAGTGCAGTAGAGATCGGCAGTGCCGTTTATAACGACGTGAAAATTTTTGAGACAATCAAAGCCGGCCTCTATCAAAAGGATGGAATATCCCCGGACGAGATTATCGGGTGTGCCCATGGCTGATGACCTTCCCCTGCCCGTATCAATCCTGCGGGTGAAAAAAGAGACCTCCCTGATCCGCACATTTGTAGTTGACCACTCGTTTGCATTTTCTCCCGGCCAGTTTGTCATGGTCTGGGTTCCGGGAGTAGATGAAATTCCCATGGCATTGTCATCAGAAAATACCATTACCGTGCAAAAAGCCGGTGATGCCACCAGTGCAATGTTCGAACTCGGTAAGGGTGATAAACTGGGAATGCGGGGACCGTTCGGGAACGGGTTTACCAAAGGCGAGAAATTACTGGCGATTGGAGGTGGTGTTGGTGCTGCACCCCTTCTCCCCCTCGCCCGAACTGACTGCGTGATGACACTCCTCCTCGGTGCAAAGACGGAAAAAGAACTCCTGTTCGTTGACCAGCTGGATGAATGCACCGATGTCCTCATAGCAACGGATGACGGCTCACTGGGACTTCACGGGTTCGTTACCACGCTCATGGACGACCTGAATCTCGGGATATATGACCGGATAGCGGTCTGCGGGCCGGAATTGATGATGCGGGCGGTACTTGCCAGGGTAGAAGAGAAAGGGATTGCCCACAAAACGGAATTTTCTCTCCACCGGTACATGAAATGCGGTGTCGGAGTATGTGGTTCCTGCTGCATAGATCCTTCAGGGCTGCGGGTATGCCGTGACGGCCCGGTCTTTTCAGGGGACCTGCTGCTGAAAAGTGAATTTGGTCATTATATGCGGGATGCAAGCGGCAGGAAAAAGGCCCTCTGACCCAATCCTTTTAAAATTCCCTAAAATTCCAGGTATAGAAAAAAATCAGTAGTTATGATGTATCTTCACCAAATCCGTACGCTTTTTTTGGCACCCTGATTTCAAACCGTGCCCCATTCCCGGGTTCACCACTCTCAACTATCGAGAGTCCCGTGATGCTGAGGATTTCTGCTGCCAGATAGAGTCCGTACCCGGTATTCGGGTAATACTCCCGCTTGAAAATTCCCTCCTTTATACTTTCCGCCACGCCAACGCCATCATCAGAACAATAAATCGTGAGACCTTTATCTGTTTCCTGTGCAGAGAACCGGATTACCGTTGCCTTTTCCCCATGGCGCACAACATTATCTACGAGGTTAAAAAATACTTTCTCCAGCAGGAGGTCTGCAAATATCTCAAGATTCCCCACATTCGTTTCAACGCGGATACCCCCAAGGTCAAAACCAGCAATGGCACTGTTGATAACGATGCCGACATTCTGCCATTGGGGAGCGTTTTTCCCAATATCCTGGTAATCGCGGGCAAACTGGATCTGTTTCTGGATCATTGCGGTGCTCTTCTCGATCTTTTTGAGATGCTCAAGGAGTGCAGGATCAGTGACCATCTCTTCAGCTAAGGAGAGATACATTCCAATGGCAGTAATCTGGTTGAGAATGTCATGTCGTGTAATAGACGAGAGTGTGCTGAGCTTCCGATTTGCGAGCTGGAGTGTTGCTTCAAACCGTTTTCTCTCCTGGATCTCTGCCTTGAGTCCGTCATTTGCACGCATGAGCTCCTCGGATCGTTCTCTAACCTTCTTTTCAAGATCATCGCGTGCCTTCTGGATGACCCGTTCTGCAAGTTTGCGCTCTGTTATATCAATGGCAGAACAAATGACCATATCACCCGGAGAAAGTGATGCAGAGACAAGGAACTGGCGCACCACACCACCCCTGGTTGATAAGAGGAGTTCGATGTCAGCGATCTCGGGGGTTTTTTTGATTTGGGCAATGAACCTATCTCTTGATTCAGAATCAGGAAAAATGCAATTGATTTCTTTATCGATCAGGTCCTGACGTTCATAACCCAGCATCATTGCGCATTTGCTGTTTATTGCCTGGATGCGCTGGGTCAGGAGATTAAAGGTAAATATTCCTGCTTGGGAATTCTCAAAGATTTCCTGGTATTTTCTCTCTTCTGACCTGAGACCTTCAGCAAACGAAGAAGTAACAAAACCTATCGTTACGAATATGACAAACCAGCCGGTGGATACTGCAACCAGCGCCGGATTGAAATTCCCGAAAAAATAGACCAGCAGAAGAAAGATGGTGCTGAGGGTAAGGGAGAAAAGTACTCCCCGTTCAGGATAGAAATTGACAAAAAGTATCAGGGGCAGGAAGTAAAGGAACGGATAGACTTCATAGATCCCTTGGGTGAGAGAATAAATTGTTGATCCGATCGCAATAACCGTTGAGATAATAATTGCCGCATCCCAAAAAATTTTATGACGGGTAATAGGAGAGGAATTCATAGATCCTCACGTTTTGGCAAAAGGGGGTGTCCGCACAGGACCGTACTTTCAAAACGGCGACAGGCAAGGATCTCTGCACGAAGTTTTTCGTTCATACGCTCAAGATCTGCTGTCCGTTCCCGTACCTGCTGTTCTAGGTCCTGAAGCGTATCGATGATCTCCTCATCGACAATCCTGCTGCGGGTGATATCGATCACCGAACAAAGCACTTGATCTCCTGTTACCATCATCGGTGAAACGATGAACCGGGACACTGTTCCATCCTTTGCCTGAAAAATACCTTCCTGTTCTGCGTGGTTTTGTGGGTAGTCCGGATCCTTTTTCACAGCAGCAAGGAATTGTTCCCTTGTCTCGGTATCAGCCCAGATGACAGAAATCTCTTTTCCAAGAAGTTCCTCCCGGGAATACTGCAGCCACCGGGCACATTTGGCGTTGATCTCTTTGATCCGAAGGTCTTTTAGATCGAAGCTGAAAATCCCGTCCTGGGTATTATCCAGGATATATTTAACCCGGGTCCGTTCATCGCGCAGGCGCATAGCAAAAGAGGATGCAACAACCCCGATGGTAACGAAGATAACAAACCAAGCCGAACCAATAGCGATCAAAACCGGGTCTGAATTTCCTAAAAGGTATATGAGGCTGATGTACATCAGGCCTAATCCCAATGAAAAGAACGCACCTCTTTCCGGGTAAAAATAAACAACCAGAATAATTGGAAGGATAAAGTGGAAGGGAAAAACTGTAAAAATACCATTCATGAGGGAAAAAACTGTCGTTATGACCGCTATAATAGTCGCTGCGGCGACGATGAACAGGCGCAGCACTTCCATATTTTCAACAGATATGTGCGCCATCGACAATCCCCTGCTAGAACTTCCCGCGATATCGATATCGCAGATATGGTATAATGATAGTTATTGATCTCTCTCCATATATTTATATACGCTGTGGTAACATGCCACAAAATCTTCATAATATTTAAATTTATGGCTATTCGATAGCATGAGCATTATGCAGGATTTTATTCAGTAGTATTGATACGCACCAGATCTTCGGGTTTGTTGATGTTGGTAAATGTAAGCAGATCCGGGTCAATGATTTTTAGATCATCCACGGGAACGTAGCGGGAGTTCAGGTTCTTCACCATTGCACGAAGCGAGAGCGAATCATGGCATTCAAGATAAGAAAGGAGCGCTGTATGCCGGTAAACAGCGTGCAGAGGTTCGAGCATATCGGGGTTCCAGCAGGGAATGACCGCGTCATAATCTTCCATTCGACCGAAAAGGTACTCAATAACTGCCGGATTAATACAGGGCATATCACAAGCAGAAACAAAAATAAACTCTCCCTTTGCAGCACGAGAGCCTGCATGTAACCCGCCAATAGGTCCTATTCCTGTTCGGAGGTCACTGATGCACTGTATTTCCGGAATCTCATGGAACCGCTTGCATTGTTCAGGATCCCGCGCAACAAGTATAATCTCGTCAACCACCCCTTTTAACGAATCAACCAGACGCTCGATAAATGTCCTGCCATGGTATGTGAAAAAATATTTTTCCTGACCGTTGGCTCGCCGTGCCTCACCGCCAACCAGTACCACTGCTGATCTCAAGGGTATTCTCCCTTTATAAAAAAGACTCCCTCACAGATAAATCGTGGGCAGGAAGTCCCGGATTGAGAAGCGGCTGTATCAGGTACTGAATTCATCTTTTTTCCTTTTGTAATCCTTTTTTTTCCATTGCAAGCAATGACTCCTTGATTGCAATTTCCGGGGAGAATCCACCAATACCATGTGCAGCCAGAACGCGGTGACAGGGAATGACAAGTGGTGTAGGATTCCGTGACATTGCCTGCCCGACTACACGAGAGGACGTCCCGACAATGGTCGCAATCTCCCCGTAGGTTGTCGTGCTGCCATAAGGCACCTGCCGGACTGCCCGGTAGATCCTGGCATAGACGGTATCTTCATGAGTTGCAGCACTGTCGAGCTTTTCTGGACTGACAACCTGCCCGGCACAGTATTGCCGGATGAGATCCGGGACGTTCCCGGGAATTCCAGTGGCCGCAAACCTGACCTCGAAGACAGATGTGTCATTCCATTGGACACGGACAAACCAGAGCCCGAAGCGGCATGACCCGCTTATGATTTCCATACTGAGATCAACTCCCGGAACCGTTGTGCATCGCACTGAATCATCTCCTGCTGGATCCAGACAGGGAGTGCATTGAGTACCCTTTTTTCCAAAAACCGTTTCTCACCCAGCACCAGTAAGCCACGGTCTTCAGGAGTTCTCAGCACCCTTCCCAAGGCCTGGAGAGATTTGTTTATCGCCGGTAGTGTGTAACAGAGGAATTCTCCCTCGTCCCCAAATTTATGGCGGAAGTATTCTATCATCATTTTACGCACCCGGTTGAATGGAGCAAGCGGCAGACCGATGACCATCGCACCGTTCAGCATCTCTCCACGGTAATCAAGCCCTTCACTCCATTTCCCTCCACAAACCGCAAACAGGACTCCTGATTCTCCCTGCGCGGGAAGAGACAGGAAGGCAAAGAGCGCAGCACTGGCATCACTGGTATCCCGTGGTTCGATGAAGACTTTTCTTCCACGGATGTGCGGCACGGTCTGGCTTGCGTATCCTTCGAGAATCTGGTAACTGGGAAAATAGATGGCACGGTTCCCTTTGAGTGCACAGAATGCCTTGATGTAGTCAGCGATCCTGGCACTGTTCTCCTTATTCTGCCGCATGGAAAATGCGGTTGTTATGTCGCTGGCACAACATATGAGCCGGTTTTTTTTCGGGAATGCATTAGGCAAGGCAAGGGTTGTAACCTTTGTCTCGCCGAAATAATAGCGGGCGAAGCTCTCTACCGGCGAAAGGGTGCCCGAGATCAGGATGCAGCAGGCATGATCTGTGCAGATCTCCAGCAGCGGACCAGAAGGATCGATATGGCGCACTTCCAGGGTAATTCCTTCTGGTTCTTTGCGATAGAGCGTAAGATAGGATGGATCGGTTGCGGATTGCGAGAGCCGGAACAGGAATTCTGTCAGCCGTTCGATTGCTGTTTCGCGGTACTCTCCGGCTTTTACATTCTTTTCGCGAATCGAATCGGCGAGAGCAATGAGGTCGTCCACAATCTCATCCATATTTTTATAGAGGGATTCGCGAACAACCATCCGGTCAAATATTGACGGATCGAACCAGTCCTCCACTTCCGGGGAGTTTTCAAGCCCACGGATAAACGAAGTAAGCCGGGGCAGGACATGCTGGACAGCATCAGCTCCCTTATGGCGTTTGCGCAATCCAAGAAGTTCCTTTGATGCCTGATCAAGATCACGTTCCTTAAGGTCAACGCTTCCGATACTGGTGATCACATCCCCGCAGTTGTGCGCCTCGTCAATGAGAAGGAGGATATCATGCGGTTCTACACCAAGATTCGCATAAAGCTGCTCCCGGATGTCCCGGTCAAACAGATGATAATAATTCAGGATGATGACATCTGTATTCCGTGCTGCATGCATCATCAGCTCATACGGGCAGATCTCACCGCAGAATTCCCCCAGTTCACGAGGAGTTATAGATTGAGCAATTACCCGGTCAGCCTTGGTGCGGATCGCAGTTGAAGGCACCATCCTGACTCCAACTGTTTCTGCCTGCACGAACATTTTGCTGTTGATATAATAGGGACAGATAAGCGGATGTTCCCTGTCCATACGACGGATTTGCTGAATAATAAACGGATCCTTTGAGGGGATGAGGGCTCCTTTTTCTGCCCGGTCCCGCATAAGGGATGAGGAAAATGCCTTCACCCCTTCACACCTGCGATAAACATCTCCTTCACCGCCGAGCGGACACATGCTCGATTTCCCGACAAGATACACTGTTTTGAGAGTGGGTTGTTTTTCCCTTACCAGCTCAAGCTCGCGGATGAACGTGGTTAGCTGACTCACCGTTCGTACTGCGATTACCACCTTTCTCCCTTTCCGTTCTGCAAGAAGGGATGCGACAACACTCGACTTTCCACTCCCGGTAGGCGCATCTATCATCGCAATCCCGCCTTCCCGGGCACACTTCGCAGCCACCTCAAGCATGTGGCGCTGGCCAGAGCGGTAGGAAGGATAGGGGAAATACGAGTCGATGGAGTGCATTGGTACAAGATTGGCGCTGGTGGGTTTTATGGATGTGGGATTGTATGATGAAAGTGATCATAGGATACGGATGATTTTCAGGATAATCAGGAATACACGGTTATCCCTGAACGATTTTGGAGAACCATGGATTATCGGGTTTCAATCACGGACAGGTAATACTTTTCGACATGGGATGTGATTTTCTCCCAGTCGTATGCTGAGGCTGATGCGATGCAATCGTTTTTCATCCCGGCATGGCGCTGGATTGCACGGCGAATTGTTTCCGCCAGATCTTTTTCTGATAGGGAACAGGTAAACCCGTTTTTCTCATTGATCAGGTCCCTGATTGCATTTGCAGGATGGTCCACCGTAACCACCGGGATGCCACAGGCCAGAGCTTCAAGCGCAGTAATACCAAATCCTTCCCGTGTGGAGGGGTTTACAAACACTTTTGCAGATTTCATCAGTGCAATTACGTTATCGTGATTATCCTGGAATCCCCGGATAATTATCCGGTCTTCCAGCGAGAGTTGATGTATGATTTTTGTGATCGCCTCCTGTTCCGGACCCTCGCCGATGATCAAGAGCCTGAGTTGTAGCTGTTCTGAAGAGAGTATCCCAAACGCCCGGACCAGCAGGTCAACATGTTTTTCTTTGATTAACCGCCCGACAAAGATGATATCTGATGTTTCATCAGAGTGATTTATTAAACTGATATGCTGCAGATCAACCCCATTTGGGATAATCGTAATGTTTCCACGGTAACCTAAAGTTTTGAGATTGGTTTTTGTGGATTCAGAGACTGCAATACTATTTTGTGTGAGCCGGGCAACAAGTCGTTCAGTTATTTTCCCTCCACCTCCTTTCGATCCGAGATATTCATTCCAGTACTCACCCCATACTTCATGCCACGTGATGACAAGCGGAGTTTTTCTCAGTTTCGAAATCAGTTTTGCCGAAAAACATGAGAAATAGGGAAACTGCTGACAATCAACAATATCAAATTTTTCCTCGAGCATGGGAAAAAGAAGGTGCGTGCTGAAATATATTGCCTGCCAGATTGACCTCCTGCCACCGGTATAGATTTTTTGAGAGCGACAGACACCATGCAGAAAAACACCCTCCCGATTGATGATATCCTCACCATCCCAGAATTTCATACCAAAGAGATGTACTTCATGCCCATGATGAGTGAGCCGAATCGCAAATTCCCAAACGCGTTTTTCAACCCCGCCTTTTACGTAAGGGTAAATGACATCGTAGACGAAAGCAATCTTCATAGTTGAAACCGGTATGTGATTGTTATTCTCATTCAAACCAACAACCAAAATGACGTCTTTTTCTTCAAATAGCGGAATGCGGTATTAATCATGGCCAATGTTTTCATTCAGGAGCATCATACTCTGGAACACTGCAAAGAGGAAGATCTGAATTCCGGTTACGATTAAGACAAGCGAAATAATTGCTGTCGAGATTTCTGAGAGAAAACCAAAATTCGCCGAGACCCAGCGAAGGAAGATGTTCAGACCGAGAAGAACCCCGGCTGCCGCAAGTAAGAAACCCAGAACAAGGAAGATTTCCAGGTTATGGTATTTCATCAAAATTTCAATAATCCCTACCTTGTTTTCATATCCATGAATAACTGAATATGTCTTCATCAGGAATCCCGAGAGGATTACCTGAATACCTCCAATCACCAGGATCGCTCCAAGAATGAACGAGTGAAGATGGGATATTTCGATATCTCCATTAAGAGAAAACAATACCATGAGTGAAATCCCGAGGACAGAAAGCAAAAATCCCGGTACTGCAATAAAAGGCAGGGGTTTCATGAGAAGGACAAATCGGATGTGACGCCAGCCATCGGCAAAACTATGCAGTTTTGAGGGAGTTTCCCTTGGATAATAATCTATAGGTACTTCTACAATTTTCAGTTGTTCTTTTGATGCCATCACCAGCATTTCAGAAGCGAACTCCATCCCGCCGGTTTTCAGATTAAGCCGATTGAGACCTTCACGGGTAATTGCACGGAATCCACTGTGAGTATCTGTGTAGTTTGTCTGGAAGATTACATTGATCATCCATGTAAGCACCGGATTTCCGATATACCGGTGAAGAGCGGCCATTGATCCTGAGTGAATAGTTCCCTTAAAACGCGATCCAATGACAAAATCAGCCCCTTGTTTAAAAGGTTCAAGTAATCTCGGTATCTCATAAAAATCATAGGTATTGTCGGCATCACCCAAGATGATAATACGACCTTGAGCATATTTGAATCCTGTAAGATATGCATTTCCGTAGCCACTTTTCTCTGCACGGAAAACTTTGGCTCCCAAAGATTCTGCAATCTTGGGAGTCTGATCGTTTGATGAATCAGCGACAATAATCTCGCCACTAATGGCATTGTCGTGGAAAACCTTCTGAATTTTGGTGATGCATTCTCCGATGGTATGCTCTTCATTGAGAGCGGGAAGTATTACTGAAATATCAATCTTATGTCTCTTATCAGATTCTGCATCCATAGTCTGTCCTTTAACAGTTTCGTGTGTTGGTAAAAATACCCGATGCATTAATTTAAAAAAAATAGTTGGAAAAACAGTTGGGATAAGAATTATCGTATTTTTTTAAAACATGAATTTAGTTGCATTGTTTACAAAAAACTATTACAAATTGATGTTAAAAGAGATTACAGATTGAAAAATATGGTCAAAATTAAAAAAGGAAAATTTCAAAAATCAGATGCAGTTGATAACCCATCGAGATTATTGATAAAAAAAGAGTATCTTATACTTCTGGCCATTTTTATTTTAGCGATTTTTATCAGGTTCCATGCAGATCCCAATATGCCGTTTCATTACGATCCTGGAAAAAACATAGTTTACGCAAATGCAGCTATCCAGTCGTTTCCCCTTATACCACAATACAATCCATTTTTTAATCTCGGGGAATATTATGAGTATCAGGTACTTTTTCCATACACGGTTGCATTTATCTATAAAATTACCTCATTGTCCCTTATCGGAATTACTTCAGGACTGGCGATTATCAGCGGGGCTGCTTTATGTCTGACCGTATATATCCTGTCTCTTGAAATATTCAATAATAAAGTGGCAGCACTCGTCAGCGCATTTTTAATTGCGGTAAGTAAAATCCAGCTTTTGGGTTATGTGAATTATTATCCACAGATCCTGGCGATGACAATTATGCCTCTTGCATGTTTTTTTTTAATTCATTATATCAAAACCGAAAAATTTCAGGATCTTTTTCTTGTTGCGATCTTGTCAGGTCTCATCATTCTTGCAAGTTACATTACTGCATTTGTCTATTTCCTGATCGTCTTTTTATCTCTGGCGCTCTGGTGTTTCAGGGATAAAAAAACGATAAAGGGTATTATCCTTTTACCTATCATGACCGGAATTCTTCTTACATTTTTCTGGCTGCCAATTGTGTGGCGCCATGGTATCCAAAAATTTTTCAATACTGCAATAAGCTATATAATTACTTCGACCCCCTCGGCATTTACGAACCAGCCTTGGACCTTGACTGATATAATAACATATTCGAGCGGTACTGTAATTGCAATAGTTCTGGGCATTATTGTACTTTTTTTTATAAAAAAAATTCAGTGGGACTTCCAAAGAATCCTGCTTGCCGTATGGCTGGTCTTGACATTTATTCTTATGGAGTCCTATCTTATTAAACCAGTTTTGTGGGTAGACCGCTACTTCCAGTTTTTTGATATCGCACTCTTGCTGGTTGCAGGTGTTATTATCGCTATTTTATTTGATAAACTGAGTACCATCAAATATTTCGAAGGTAACTATATTCGTTATTTATTTTTACTGGTGATACTGATAGTGCCGCTATACGGTGCTGTGAATTTTGATACAACATTTGGGAAATGGGGATACCCTTCAGATATTGCCATGGTTGACTATATGAAAAGTCTCCCACCCGGAAGTCTGGTAGTAGCCCCTCCCAGCATACAGAGTTTCTGGTTTTCTGCACTAACAGGAGTCCATGTTCTTGGTGGCGAGTCATCCCAGATGATTGATTTAGGGTATCAGGGTAACGATGACAGCAATTCAATTCTTAATAGTCCGGATATAAATATAAAGTTGGATCTCATCCGAAAGTATGGGGTGAATTATATTGTCATCCCTTATCATGCAACGCGATACCTTGTCTGGAACCCTGAGTTAGATACGAATGGAATCAATGCGTTCAATAACTCAGAATATTTTGAAGTTAAAAAATTTTTTATGGACGACTATGGATCAACGGTAATATTGAAAGTTCGTGAAAATCTTACACCAAAATACCATGTTGTGGAAAGCAACGATGCGGTGACAATTGTCGGATATCTTGTATCAGTTATTGCCTTCATTGGATTTCTCTATATTAGCAAATCAAAAACAAAGGTGTTTTTTTTGAAATCAGCTGATTGAGTTATTCTTGATCTATCATAACGGTGACCTGAAGTCATTTTTATTCTCATTGCCACGATTTAATGAGAGAAAATTATGATTCAGCAATTTCCTTTAAACGGAGCCCACTCATTAAAGTAAAAATCGATTTCTAATGAGATCAGATTATCCCAAAAATTAAAATTTGATATTATTCTTTAATGTGAATTACAAATATATTACAAACAAGGAAATATTAGGAAACCGGATTTCTTCCTGTTTATCAATACTGTCATTTGGATAATCAATAGTATGGAAAATGTATGAAAAAGATATTTATTCCTGGTATCATTGGTGATATTGAGGGATAATCTGTACAATAATAAATTATGGATGAAATGAGCCAAAATGATTGAAGATAATTTAAAATTTCCTAAACAAAAAATACCCCCCCCCACAGTTTTTACGATTATATTGAATTATAACAATTATT
>WSSedA1B3DRAFT_1000074_pt1 | contig 26278 bp, 29 predicted proteins | sample WetSurSiteA1Bulk_FD_9468 | JGI IMG/M metagenome (IMG submission 9468)
CGTATCCAGCCGGATGCTTCGGATCAATCGCATGGGGAAGGTGCATCGGCGGGATAAAATCACCCAGTTCGACAGTATCAAGGGGCTGCATGATATGGCTTAAGGAAAAACCGTCAAGGTTCACCATGACCGGTAACAGCACATCATTGTGCTCCGCAATCCGGAATGCCATCAGCGTAGCATCATACGCTTCCTGCACGGTGCTGACGTAAACCTGGAGCCAGCCGGTGTCGCGCTCCTGCAGTGCATCGGTATGCTCAGCCCAGATGTTCCATCCGGGACCAATGGAGCGGTTCACGTTTGCCATGACAATGGGAAGACGTGCGCCGGCAGCCCAGTTGGTCATTTCGTGCATGTACAAAAGACCATGGGAGCTGGTGGCGGTGAACGTCCGTATCCCGGTGATGCTTGCCCCTATGCATGCGGCCATCGCAGAGTGTTCGCTTTCCACAGGAATGTAACGACTTTTAAGTTCTCCCGTGGAAACAAATTCGGCGATCTGCTCGACAATTTCTGTCTGGGGAGTAATCGGGTAGGCTGCGACAACCGTTGGTTGAACCTGTTTTACTGCTTCAGCGACGGCCTTGTTGCCGGTGGCGATCTTTTTCATGACTCTGCCTCCTCAGCAGCCAGCTTTTTAATCTTCTTTGCAAGATTCTGTTTAAGCAAATCAACGGTCTTTGCATCAATGCCTTTGAAGCGCCCCTGGGGTGCAAGATACTCTTCGAGGGGGACAGGGTTTTTCATTGCTGCCTTTGACTGGGGGTTAATGGATAGTTTCCCGTACTCGCGCTCGTAGAGCACCCACATACCGGATTTTACTGCAAGTTTTCCCATCTCAACGGATTTCTCGGTGGGGTATCTCCAACCAGGAGGGCATGGTGCGAGGATATGGATAAATGTAGGTCCCCTGAACGAGAGGGCTTTTTGCACCTTTTTGAAAATATCCTGCGGGTAGGAAGAACATGCTGTTGCCATGTAGGGCGGGTCATGGGCGGCAATAATCGCATCAATATCTTTCTTGGCATCCGTCTTTCCGGCAGGAGTTGTAGTTGTCCTGGCACCAATGGGAGTACCTCCCGATCTCTGCATACCGGTATTACCGTACGCTTCGTTATCGTAGCAGATGTAGAGAAAATCTGTACCCCGCTCAAATGCACCCGACATTGCCTGTATTCCAATGTCAAGCGTCCCGCCATCACCGGCATATACGATCACATTTGTCTTTTTCCCGGTTGCACGGAATGCATTTGACATACCGGATGCGCATGCAGCGGCTGCACCAAAAGCGATATTGTAGACGGGAATGTTGAAAGCTGTGTTAGGGTAGATTCCCTGTATCACGCTGGTGCAGCAGGCTGGTACAACAAGAACGGTATCAGGCCCTGCCGCCTTGAGAACGTACCGGATCGCGAGCGAATCGCTGCACCCGGCACAGGCAGATGTACATTTCAGCACGTATTCTTCTTTAGGGATTTCTGCGATAGTATCCAACTCCTGGTCGGCTGTGAAATATAAGAGACGATAACAAGATCACGGATCTGTCATAATATATTGACCCGGTTCAAGAAAAAAGTATCATCATTCTGCTGACACGAAACGATCGCTCCGTTAATCAGGGCAATTTATCTGTTGATACACTTTCACCCTGCCCGCCCCGGGATTTAAAAGAACTATTTTTCAACAAAGTATGTGGGGAGGATAATAGACCCAAAGTGCCAGATCAGCATGCACTTCAATCCTCCCGACCTCTCAAAAACCTTAAGAAACCAAAACCCCTAAAAAATCCAAACCTCTTTTTGAATTTTTCCTAAAGAACCAGGATCGTCAGTAAACCCATTCACATATCATAATATATTTTAGGATCATTTCTCTAATGTCAGTTATGTCTCTTCGCTCGCTCAATCTCCCCGGGGTTGGAACCAAATATGAATTTGAGACCGATAAGGGTGATACGGTAGCAATTTTTTTCACAAAAACCGGAACCATCCAGATGTATACTCTCCAGAAAGGCTGCAGGACACCAAGCGCTGCCGAGATGACTCCTGTCGAGGCAAGAAGGCTGGGTAATATTCTTACCGGTGCGATCATTGAAGCGGATCAGGAAAGCGTCGAGATAGCGTTCTCAGCACTTGCCGATCTTCGAGTTACTATCCATTCGTTCATCATCCCTGAAACCGTCGCCGGAAGAACTATCGAGGACCTTCAGATAAGAGCAAAGACCGGCGCAACGGTAATCGCTGTATGCCGGCATGACAGGAATATTGTCAACCCGCCCCCCTCATTTATCTTTGAGAATGGAGATGCGGCACTGGTCATCGGAGAGAGCGACCAGATCAAAATGTTTGAGCGCGAAATAATGGTGGATTAATGGAAGGCATCGTCCTCGCGCTTTTCGTCTGCCTGATCCTGGCGCTTATCTCCAAATACCTGTCGGTCCCTGCAATCCCTTTCTATATCCTTGCAGGTGTAGTGCTGGGTAACGCCGGGCTCGGACTGGTTGCATCAGATGAGATCAGTCGCTTCTTTTCTGAGATGGGACTGATATTTTTATTATTCTTCATGGGTCTCGGCCTGAAACCCGAACGGATTGCTGCAAACCGCTCNGCAGTCCTTGTCAGCGGNATGATTGACCTGAATATCAACATGATTATAGGTTTTATCGGGGCATACCTGCTCGGATTTTCAATAACCGAATCTCTCATCGTCGCGTCNGCTTTCTATATTTCAAGTACAGCGATGGCGATTACCTCGCTCATTGAGAACCGGAAACTGATGTTCCGCGAAGCTGAAACAGTCATCTGGCTGATGGTATTTGAAGATCTCGTATTGATCATCTTTTTAGCCATTATCTCGGCCGGAGATCAGAACCTTGTACTCTTCCTTGCCAAGATTCTTGGCGTACTTGCCGTCCTCTACGCGCTTGCCCATTATGGCAAGGAATTTCTCATCTCAATTCTTGACCGTGATGACGAACTTCCCATCATCTTTACCTTTGCTGCTGTTCTCACAACCGCATCAGTTTCCATATTTCTGGGAGTTCCCGCAACAATGATGGTGATTGCGCTGGGAGTTGCATTTGCTACAACAGATCCAGATGCTTTCGAGCAGCACGCCCGCCCGTTCAAAGACGTATTTTTGGTTGTTTTCTTTGTATTTTTCGGGGTCACTATTGACTTTTCCGGAGGAGTTAACTGGTACATGATCACCATCATCTGCCTTCTTGCAATTGTGAGCAAGCTGATCTCCGGCATATTGACCGGCCTCTATATGCATGGGTCGGCATTATCGGGTCTGGAAATCTGGGGAAACACTATTGGCAGGGGAGAATTCTCTATCGCAATTGCCGTTCTTTATGGATCACCAGTTGTCGGGACAACGATTGCAGCAATGGTTATTGTCACATCGATTATTGGATCATTTACTGCAAAATACAGCACATCGTTAAAAAGAGGGATTTTGCACCTTGGGAGGAAAAAATCACCCCCCCACCGGGTGCATATGGGTCGTTGAACATTATTCGATCAGCACAAGCCCGATTGAATGGATATTGGAATGCATAATCTTCCCGTACTCCATATCCTTGCACGGGACTGTTTCAAGGATCCAGCCAACATTTCTTGCAGTGGCAAAAACGTCCATACCTGCCGCCTCCATGCTCGGGCGTACCTTATCCATATGCCTGCATTTGCGGCGCATGCTTTCGTCCACCACTCCCGGCGCTTCCTCAGCAACGCAGTGCTGGTGCTCGCAATAAATACAGGGATATCCCCCAAACCCGAAAGCCTTGTAAAAACCATCATAAAAAGCAGTCTTTTCAAGCATATGCATGGTCCCGTTTACCCAGATAATCAGGTCCCTGAACCAGTCATGGAAGTCATCCGGGATATCATCAGGGCCAAAAGACCCCTTGCCAGGAACCCCGTTGAACCTAAGTAGTAACCCGGTGGAATACTCATTTACCATACGTCGGGTTTCATCGGGAGAAGGGGCATAGGGGGGGCAACCGAAATGTTTGCCATATCCCTTGCAGCCATAACGGCATTTGAACCGAACCCACTGTGAAACAACAATTTTTTCGGGTGTTATAACTTTGACTTCGACGCTATTTTTTTTTGCAATTTCCGTGAGTTTTTCAATCTCATCTTCAATAGCTGCAACCACACCAGTCACCCATAGAGTATGGATGAGAATAAGAATCAATAAAGGTTTGCCGCATGTCCCTTACACTCACCGGATACGACCATAAATGCAGGGCGAAAAAAAGCAGGTTTATCCTTGTGGGTCGTCGTTATTGCACCGCACATCAATGATTCGCTGCACAACAAACCGCGAACTGCAAAGCTCTTCATGAGCATATTTCCCGATGCGGACAATCTCTGGTGTCATACCACGTTCGGCAAGTTGCTCGTGCAGTCTTTTTTCATCGAAATGCTGGTTGAATCCTATTGTAATAACCGAGGGCTGGATCTCTTTTATCGGGCGGAACATGTCAGTTTTATCGCCAAGGATTGCGTGAGACACGGGTTTAAGGGCAGAAACCATCTGGAGTCGATGTTCTTCAGGAATGATCGGACGTGGTTTATGCCTGACATTTGCATCCCGTGCAACAATTACCCATAGTTCGTCACCGAGTTTTTTTGATTCCTCAAGGTAATAGAGGTGTCCCGGGTGCAGGAGGTCAAACGTGCCGGTGGCAACAACCCTGCGGATGCTCACGCAAGCACCTCGAGCTCGCATGGCTCCCCGTCCGCACTGAAACACTGCCAGTCACCAGTGCGGTATGGGTAGCCGATGATTAGATGAAACCGCCCTGCCCGGGGAAAGAAATGTACATCCGCATCTGACGGTCGGAGTACACCGTTCGGGTGGCTGTGGGCACTCCCCGCAAGATGGGTATCAAGCGGCATCATATCAAAAAAGACCGATGCGGAGTTTTCATGGGTAATGGTACCAGGGACCATGTTCAGCTCCTCTATTACCCCGTTTTTTTCCCTTAGAAGTGCCACGAACTCGTTAGGATGGGAGCCTCGTCCCAGTTCAAGGAGCAGCATGAGAAGTTCATTTTTAATTCCGCGGATATTCATGTTGTTGGTGCCTGGCATGCCACATGGGCATTATACCGATCATATGCGTGCTGCTTGTCAAAAAATGCTCTGAAAAAATTGAGGAAAAACAAGACTATGATTCAACCCGTGCAAGTTCCTTACTCAGGTCCTGTGAAAGATTTACTCCGGTGAACGCCCCGGTGGTTGGCAACAGCATCTCAAATTTTGGAGTGATATCATATTCTAACGTTGTGTTTGCCGGTACCATAAAATCGAGGATATGACCACCGGTCAGATGGTCATCGCTCAGGAAATGAAGATGATAACCCGGGACGTTAAGACCATCGAAAAAGAGCGGCATGTAGACACCCACTAAAGTGCCTGTGGTATTAGTGTATATATACACTGACTGGTTCTTTGCAGCCTCTGTGAGCATCAGGTAAGGTTTCTGCTGCAAAGGTATCGCCCGCACCTTCATCCAGGGAAATGTTCCATGCACCCGCACTGCGTAGATCATATTCTGTGAGGGTAAAAGTGCGCTCATATCCTTTGAAAACACAGTGAAATTCATTGGCTGACCCGTGGTTAATGAAAAATCTTTATCGAATTTAGTTACCGTTGCAAACGGTGTGGTGGCGTTGTCCATAACCAGGTACAACCTCCCGTCAGCTTTGGCCTGGTAGACCTTTCCATCAAGCACAATCATCTCCCCGTCAAGTCCATCAAATGTGCCGATACCGAAATCCCCGTGTTTTTTCAGTTCGCTGATTGGCTGGACCCCATCGAAGACTCCGAGCATCAGCGCATCGATTGTTGATACCTGGTAGAGTGTTTCATGATCATCAGGTATTGCAACGGTTGGCAACCTGCTAAAACTGGTATATACCGCTGCAAAGGAAAAAACGAGCACTATTGCAAGACCAATACCAAGGAAAAATTTTGTGTCCATGATTACATGCCGGAGAATTATTTTCTGCCGGTGACTTTAATGACATGGAAACCAAACTGTGTCTTGACCGGACCTACAATTGTACCTGGATCGTTCTCAAATGCAACTTTTTCAAACTCCGGTACCATCTGCCCTTTGCCAAACCATCCGAGGTCCCCTCCGTTTTTACGGGAGGGACAGGAGGAGAACCGTTTTGCGACTGCGGCGAAATCCTCACCGTCATTAATCCTTTTCATTATTTTGTTTGCCTCGTCCTCGGTTTTAACGAGGATATGGGATGCACGTGCCTGAACAGCCATGTATAGGAATGAGGGAGTCATGGCATAAAAGGGTTGATGAAAAGCATGTTATTTATCAATGGGAGATTCAACTCAGAACTCGCCGTCCTGCTCAAAACTCCGTCCATACCGGATCGCAAGTTCGGCTTTGTATAACTCCCTGCCGAGATATGCTGCATGGTCCAAAAGAGAGACCTCCCCCTGTGAAAGTATGGTACACAATACATCCTGCCAGTGCTTTCCCTGAACCGCTTTACCATGAATAACCGCAACAATCCGGTCACCTTCAATCCCAATCCGGAAGTTGCCCTTTGGATCATAAGTGATTTCACCGGGCATCTTTTTGGCATCTATTATAGTCTCATATTCAATCGGGGGTTCGCGCCGTTTTCGTTTTTCTTTAAGGACAAGCAGATCGATGCCAAGGTCTTTTGGGTAGGGGCGGTGGTTGCACAGCGACATCATTTCTGTTGCTCGGCGCATCTCGAGAATTGATCCACTGGTCTTGTCCGAATTCTCGCATGTAAAGATTATTGAGGCGCCCACTTCCTTTGCCATACCGGCAAGCAGGGCATTTGCACCTGTTGAATCTGCATCGAGGAGTTCAACAACATTACCCGCTCCAAAAAAGAGCGGATAACCTGAATTCCTGAACTTTTTCAGGGATTGAACAAGACCGGAACCGACAGGCTGAAGCAGAGGATCTGCAATAATGCATTCGATACCTGCACGCTTAGCCATCGCAAGGTTTTCCTTAATTGTACTGTTTCCCGGAACGACGACAGCTGCTGCACCAGCGTCAGCGACAGATTTTCCCACAACAGGAATATTTGTCTCCTGCAGGCTGAGCACGATATCTGCCCGGAACAGCGCGGCCTGGATGAGTTTTGGGTCTTGGGAATCAACGGCAAGCGGCTTATCGATATCTTCCAACAGTGAAAAGACACGGGTAACATCTGCGGCAGTCGCATCGAAGCCAAACCCAAGATCCACAATATCGGCGCCAAGTAAAAAATAGTGTTCGACGACGCCCCGAATATCGTCGCAACAATGGGCATCCATAACTTCTGCAAGTACCTTAATCCGTGAGCTCCTCCCGATCTTCACACCCCGGATTACAAAATCGAAAGGAGCATGGTGTTCGAGTTCCCGAATTTTCCTGAATGCATCATCTGCTTTCTTTGCTGCTATGAAATCATCTGCTGGAATCGTACGTGACAGGGAAATAGAATCGAGTGCCGAAAGGATCAAAGCAAGGTCTGCTGCATGCCGGGGACCACGGAATACTGGTACACCAGTCTCTCGTTCGACCTGCTCAAAGGATGCCGTGCACATGCCAGAGACAATAACCATATCGTACGTTCCTTTTTTAATCAGCTGATGAAGCATGTGGGGAGTAAGAAACGACGCAATCTCACCGGTAACCACAATATCTGCATCAAAACCCGTCGCTGCGCATTTCACAATTTCTTTTGTGGCAGCACCTGTGGGAAGGAGGATGCGCATAAGTTTCCTTAATATCCCAGAGATAAAAACACTATGATCAAATGCTGATTTGCGATTTGCATGTACATACCAATTTCTCAAAAGACGGTGAGAGCAGCGTCGAAGAGATCCTCACAGCAGCTGAAACAGCAGGACTCGATGCAATTGCTATTACCGACCATGATTCGGTTGATGGTGCAAAGAAAGCGCTCGGCTGCGAAACCTCTGTTCTTGTGATACCCGGTATTGAAGTCACGACAAAACAGGGGCATCTTTTGGTTCTCGGGGTCACCGAGGTCATTCCATCCGGGCTTGATGTTGTTGATACCATCGAGATTGCTAAAAAAATGGGAGCACTCCTTATCCTTCCACACCCATACCATGTCTGGAGGCATGGTGTTGCCCGCCGAAAGAAAACGGGTATGGCCGCTGTTGATGCTATAGAGACGTTCAATAGCAGGTTTATCGTTGGATCAGCAAACCGGAAAGCTGCCCGAATCGCCAAGAGACTGGGGAAACCCTGTGTTGCGGGAAGCGACGCTCATCATGCGCGATTCGTCGGGTTTGGCAGGACATTTGTCGATGCAGAAAGGACTGTCCCCTCCATACTTGCCGCTATACGTGCAGGAAAAGTAACCTGCGGTGGCAAACAAACACCATTGCGCATCTACACTCACCAGTCGCTGAATAACACATGGAGAAAGATCAAACGGTTTACCCGGCGCGTGCAGCTCCGATAAGGCTGGCATTCAGGATATCCTATCTGGGCAGCAGGTTTTTTGGCTCCCAGATGCAGGCAGACTACCGTACGGTTGAGGGGGAATTCATTGCTGCCTGCCAGCGACTGAATCTTTTTTCGGATTGGCGCAAGGCAGGATTTCTCTGCGCAGGAAGGACTGATCGTGGTGTCCATGCCTGCGGGCAGGTTGTCGCATTTACTACAGATGAACCAGACCGTGCCATCCAGACCTTAAACCTCCAGCTACCCCCTGACTGTTGGTGTACCGGCTATGCAAAAGTAGCCATGGAGTTCCACCCGCGATATGACACGAAGTCCAGAACATACCGGTATTATTTCTCAAAAACGCCTTTCAATATAGCAGCGATGGAACGGGCTGCGCAGAATTTTATTGGTTGTCATAACTTCACGAACTTTGCCCGCGTCAGGGATAAAAACCCTTATCGGAATATTCTCAAAATCGGTATCGGGGAAAATGAGGGATTTTATTATCTTGAAGTAAAAGCCGAGAGCTTTTTATGGCACCAGGTCAGGTGTATGGCCACAGCCCTTTTCCAGGTTGGTGAGGGTGACGCAGATGAAACGTGTATTATATCCCTGTTGGAAGGAGTTGGAACACGATCCCCCCAACCTGCCCCTGCTGAAGGACTGGTTCTCCAAGATACTGACTGTGGAATTGCATGGACACCTATTCCGGTTGACAAACGAAGCAGCACATACATGGATCATATGGAACGGCATCATGCGCTCATGGCAAAGGTGTGCCATATTCTTACGAGTCCAGACATGCAATGAAAGGCAAGGACTGGAATTGTGCGGAATTCAACAACGAGACGTTGTAAAACATTACAAAAGCATCCCGCACAGGCAAAAATTAATCAATAAAGCGGGCACAACCGCTTGCAATTGCGGCCGCACTCACTGCTTGGGCTATAGCTTTCACAACCCGACGGTTGAGGATCTGGGGAAGGATCCGTTCTTTTTGTGGTCGTTTGATAAAACCGGCAAGTGCATGGGCTGCTGCAACCTTCATTTCATCAGATATCCGTGTTGCACATACATCGAGAGCACCACGGAATATCCCGGGAAACGCCAATGCGTAATTTATCTGGTTCGGATATTCACTGCGACCCGTTCCGACAATCGCAGCCCCGGCCATTCGGGCATCATGGGGAAGAATCTCGGGAGTGGGATGGGAAAGCGCAAAGATGATAGGGTCTCTATTCATTGACCTGACCATCGCCGGGGTTATGATCCCTGGCACTGAAACACCGATGCAGACATCGGCGCCCTCCATCGCATCCTCGAGTTTTCCCGTCCTTCCGGTTTTGTTAGTCTCTTCTGCGATAATGAACTTGTACTTGTTTGCGTACAACCTGTCGCGGTTCCGGTGAATGATCCCCCTTGTATCGCACACTATGATGTCATGTACGCTGCTGCAGAGATTGGGATCATATCCAATGCACCTGAGTATACGAGTGATGGCAAAACCTGCTGCTCCCGCACCACACACTACAATATTCAAATCCTCAAACCTTTTTCCAGTTACTCGGCAGGCATTCAGCAATGCTGCAAGGACTACGACAGCAGTTCCATGCTGGTCATCGTGCATCACGGGAATGCCAATGCCCTGTAGTGCATCTTCGAGCTCAAAGCATCGTGGGGCTGCAATATCTTCGAGTGCTATACCGCCAAATACCGGGGCGATATTTTTTACATCATCCGCAAATTCCGTATGAAAACTTTCAAAACAGATGGGAAAGGCATCGATTCCGGCGAGTTTTTTGAAGAGAAGTGCTTTTCCTTCCATAACAGGAATTGCAGCAAATCCCCCGATGTTTCCCAGTGAAAGGACTCTCGATCCGTCACTCACGATAGCAATCGTGTTTGCCTTAAGGGTATATTTGTAGGCAAGTTTTTCGTCACGGTGGATCTCTTTGCATACGGCTCCTACTCCCGGGGTGTAGGCAAGAGACAAATCTCTCCGGTTGGTAATGGGAACTTTGGAATGCACTTCTATTTTGCCCTGGAACTTTTCATGAAGATCGAGGGATTCGGCATAAACATCTTTTTTTTTTGGTACCCTCGCCATTCCAGATACACCGACAGTTCAATGAACGCTATGCCATGTCATCAATGTTTTTGTAGGAAAAAAGATGGGAAGTTAGGAAGACGTCATTCCAAATGTCCTGTCGATCCATACTCCAATTTCATCCCGCACCCTTCGGTATCCCCCGATGAGGTCATCCTCGGTCCCTGGTATCAGGTGGGGATCGGGAAAACCATGATGGATGGTCTTTTTTGCGCAGCTGACGACAGGGCAGACCTTATTAGCACGATCACATAATGTAATAGCGACATCGAATGTTATACCGGACATTTCATCAAGGGATTTTGAACGGTGATGCGAAATATCAATACCTATCTCCTGCATGACACGGATTGCGCGGGGACTTACACGGGAGGGACGCGTACCAGCGCTGAAAACTTCAAAACGGTCACCGTATTTTGCCCTCAGGAGTCCTTCTGCCATCTGAGAACGGGCTGCATTTGCTGTACATACGAATAAAACTCGTGTTTTGCGAGTCATACTGATATAATCTCCGTGTTTCAATGTTATTTCGGGTTTTATTTAACCCATTTCACGGCAGTGTATCTCTGGCTGATATTTTGATTACCATTACCCTGCTGCCGTTGTAATCTCATATAATCGGACCTGATGCACATAGCGTTTAATTTACCTCATCGGGCATCTCTCTGCTTTGGGTATGAGAGCAATCAGGCTGAATATTATGGAAAAAGAGATAAAATTTTTTCATCGATGCCGGGCTATTTTGCCTTACAGCCCTCATTACGGAAGAGTGCCCACTCTTCGCAGGACGTGCCATTCTGGAATGTGCACATACCATATTCACTGCCATCAGGATTCTTTTTAATCTCCACGGTGCCGCCAATCTTTCCGCAGTTGACCGATGCAGGGTTCGCCATCCCTACGGGAGTGGCAGTTGGCGATGATACCGTGATGCCTGCTTTGCAGCCTTCATTACGGAAAAGTGCCCACTCCTCACAGGACGTGCCATTCTGGAATGTGCACATACCATATTCACTACCATCAGGATTCTTTTTAATCTCAGTGGTACCCCCGATCTTTCCGCAGTTGACTGACGCAGGGTTGGCCATGCCCGCAGAAGTTGGGGATACGGTCTTCACAGCCGTGATAGCGGCCGTTGGAGTCGTTACCGGGGGAACCTGCTGGGTGCAGCCGGCGATGAAAATACCGGCAACTATGCAGAAACCCAGAATAATAAAAATGCTCTTTGTGGTTGTCATGATGTACCGCAAAAGATTTTGTGATGGATGTGTTAAAAAACGTACCTAACAGTGTTATCCCAAATCTCATAAAACAAGTGCGTTTTTCATAGAAGATACATAATCGTTCAGCTCACACACCATTGTATCCGTTTCCTTAAGGTTACGTTCAACAATTTCTACAATTGCGCTGCCGACAATTATTCCGTCGGCTCCAGCATGGGTGCATACGTTTGCATGTACCGGGGTTGAGATGCCAAAACCGAGCGCGAGAGGTAGCGTTGTGTGCAGACGGACCCGGTTCAGGAGATCGATTGCCTCTTCTGAAATATGGTCACGGACCCCGGTTACCCCCAATACCGTGACAAGATACACGTACCCGCTAGCTTTTGCCACAATTTTTTTGATCCGTTGTTCTGTCGTCGTTTGCGTGATAAGGAAGACAGGATCAATTCCATACTGTGATGCAACCACGCAGGTCTCTTCTGATTCCTCGACTGGTATATCAGCAATGAGAATACCATCAACACCTGCATCGCGGGCTTCACGGTAGAACCTCTCAATACCCCGGTGATAGATGATATTGAAATACGTAAGGAGGATAATGGGAACCTCAGATTCTTTGCGGATCTCTTTTACGATTTCGAACACTGAATCCGGAGTCGTACCAGCAGCAAGCGACCGCTCATCGGCTTTCTGGATAGTCGGACCATCTGCAACCGGGTCAGAAAATGGTATACCCAGCTCAAGGATGTCCGTTCCCCCGGATATCAGTGCTCTGGCGATCCGGATACAGGTGGGTTTGTCCGGATCTCCTGCAACCGTAAAACCAATGAATAACGGTCTTTTTCTTTGACTGAATGCGTTCTCAATCCGTCCCATCATGAACATCCTTTCAAGGCTGCCACTTCAGCCACGTCTTTATCACCACGACCGGACAGGTTGATAATTATGACATCATCCTTATCGAACCGCTTTTTGTTCTGTATTACATACGCCACTGCATGGGCTGATTCCAGTGCAGGGATGATCCCTTCTGTTTTTGATAAGAACCTGAATGCGTTTAGTACTTCGGAATCATTTACTGAGGTGTAAGTCACACGGTGATTGTCCTTGAGCATTGCATGTTCGGGACCAACGCCCGGGTAATCAAGACCGGCTGAGATACTGTGGGTGGGTAGTACCTGCCCATGCTCATCCTGCAGGAGATACGAAAGTGTTCCATGCAGAACTCCTGCATCGCCGGTACAAAGCGTAGCGGAATGTTTTCCTGTTTCGATCCCCTTCCCTCCCGCTTCTACACCGATCAGTTCTACATCATCGGAAAGGAACGGGTGGAAGATCCCGATAGCATTCGAGCCGCCTCCAACACAAGCAACGACCGCTTTTGGAAGCCTCCCCTCTTTTCTTAGCACCTGCTTCCGTGCCTCCCTGCCGATAACCGTCTGGAAGTCCCGGACCATGAGAGGGTACGGGTGCGGGCCAACAACCGAACCGATCAGGTAATAGGTATTCTGCAAGTTTGCCACCCAGTCACGGAGAGCTTCATTGATAGCATCCTTGAGTGTTTGCGTCCCGGATTTGACCGGTATCACTTTTGCTCCCATCAACTCCATGCGGAAGACATTGAGCGCCTGCCGCTGTGTGTCCACTTCTCCCATGTAAACTTCTACAGGTATGCCGAGAGCAGCACCGACAATTGCTGTTGCAACTCCATGCTGGCCGGCACCGGTCTCGGCAATCAGGCGTTTCTTACCCATCTTTTTTGCGAGCAGCGCCTGTCCCAGAGTATTATTCAGCTTGTGGGAACCGCCGTGAACGAGGTCTTCGCGTTTGAGGTATATCCTGCACCCGAGTTCCCGTGAAGCATTCGGACAGAAAGTCAGAGGTGTCTCACGCCCTGCATATTCAGTCTGCAATGCCGCAAGATCGCGGACGAACTGAGGATCTTTTTTTACCTTCCCGTACGCATCCTCGAGCTCGATAAGTGCGCTCATAAGGGTCTCGGAGACGTACTGCCCCCCATATTTTCCATATCTTCCTTTTAATGTCAGGGTATTCACCTTTGTGCTGCGGCAATGAACGCGGCAATTTTTTTATGATCTTTGAGACCCGGTTCTGTCTCAATACCACTCGAAACATCAACGGCATATGGGTGTATCTGCCGGATTGCACCCGCAACATTTTCCGGTGTAAGTCCTCCTGCAAGGATAACCGGCACTTTTGCCCGCTGCATTACATCTCTGGCATGAGACCTGTCAAAGTCTCTCCCGCTGCCATGACTCTCATCGACAATGATTGCGTCACAGTCCGCAGGAAGAGGATTATTTCTTCCAATAACGCGAATCAATTTCGGGCCTGGTTTTTTTGGGAATTCAAAACGGTGAGAGAGTTGGATTGCATCCGGGTGCATTGCAAGGATTTGTTCAAGATCGTCCTCCGATTTGGTATGACTCACTGCTACCGTCGTAGTAAATGGTCCAACCGCATCAAAAATCTTCCGAGCCTGTTCTGGTGTAACCGACCGAACCGATTGCGGGGAAAAGACAACAACGCCAATCGCGTCAGTCCCGGCCTTTTCTGCAAACCGTGCATCTTCTGGTTTTGTGATCCCGCAGATCTTTATGCGCATAAAAATTCCTCCAGTTTCTTCTGTGGGAATTCGTGCTCCATGATCGATGAACCGATCAGGAATGCATCGCAATAGGGTTTCATCTCCCGGATATCATCTGCCGACCGCATACCACTCTCTGATACAATCATTCTCCCTGCGGATCGAATACTCTTTGAAAGAAGTCGTGTTGTCGAACGGTCTATCGTGAGAGTCGAAAGATTGCGGTTGTTGATGCCTATCAGTTCGGCACTGGTGGCAAGTGCGTTTTTCACCTCTTTTGCATTGTGAACCTCTACTAGTGGTTCAAGATCATACTTCTGAGCAAGATCAACAAAAAGCGGCAGACGCTCCTTAAGAACTGCCGCAATCAGAAGCACTGCATCAGCACCAAGAGCCCGCGATTCAGCAATCTGTTGTTCGTCTATGATGAAGTCCTTCCTGAGGACCGGGATACTGACAGCGGATTTCACCTGGGAGATATCCTGGCCGGTACCTCCGAAGTAATACGGTTCAGTCAGCACCGAAAGTGCCACGCATCCGCTTCCTGCAAGTACCCTCGCCATCATCGCCATGTCTACGTTTCTGCGAATGATACCCCGGCTTGGAGATGTACACTTAATCTCAGCGATTACGGCGTTCCCGCCATTGCTGTTCTGTATCGCATCAATCAGGCTTGAAGGGCAACGGAAACCATTCTCTGGAAATTCTGAAGGCAGCAGGGCAACCCGTTTCTGAGTCCGCTTTATGATCTCATCAAGAATCATGCTGCACCCTTTGTTGCATCAACCAGTGCATCAAGCCGTGCAGATGCATTACCTGAATCGATAGAAATGGCGGCAAGTCGTATCCCCTCATGAAGATCGCGTGCCAGTTCTCCCACATAGAGGGCAGCTCCGGCATTCATGAGTACAATATCCCGTGCAGGACCACGTTCACCCTGCAGTATATCACGGATGATACGAGCGTTATGCTGGGCATCGCCGCCAATGAGATCTGCTGGCTGTGCAGGTGCTATTCCATAGGTATCGCACCTGATTGTGTACGTCCGAATTGTTCCATTATTGAGTTCAGCAATTACCGTATTTCCTGTTGTTGTGATCTCGTCAAGACCGGATCCATGCACCACCATTGCCCGCGAAAGCCCTAGCATCCTGAGTACATCAGCCAATGTACCAGTAAGTTCTGGCCGGTAGACACCAAGCACCTGTGCCTGTGCACCGGCAGGATTTGCCAACGGGCCGAGTATGTTGAAGATCGTTCTGCACCCAATCTCCTGCCGGGCGGCCATGACATGTTTCATGGCAGGGTGGTAATTCGGGGCAAAAAAGAAAGCGATACCAACTTTTTCCACAATTCGTGCCTGCACCTCGATAGCAGGAGAGAGGTTAATCCCCAGTACCGCCAGAACATCTGCTGAACCACATTTGCTGCTTACACCCCGGTTACCATGCTTGACCACCGGGCATCCGGCCCCTGCAGCAACAAATGCTGAAGCGGTGCTGATATTGAATGTCTGCACTCCATCCCCTCCAGTACCACAGGTGTCGACCAGCATCCGCCCGGTAACTGGCCGGACCATGATCGCATGATCCCGCATAACACGGGCAAAGGCTGCTATCTCATCGGCGGTTTCACCTTTCATATGAAGTGCCAGGAGCAATGCACCAATCTGCGCCGGGGAGGCCTGCCCTTCCATGATCATGCACATCATTTCTGCAGCTTCAGCTGGGTTGAGATCCTGCCATTCTGCCAGTTTTGACAGTGTCTCTCTCAAAATCATGATGCACTCCTGGTTCCGTTAAGGAAATTCTGGATAATCCGGTCTCCTTCCTTTGACAGAATACTTTCAGGATGGAACTGGACACCTTCGATCGGGTACCGGGTATGCCGGACTCCCATTACATACTGGTCGTCAATACTGGTGGCAGAAACCTGTAGGTCCGCAGGAAGCGAATCCTCACGTGCAATCAAAGAGTGATACCGTGTTGCGGAAAATGGGGCAGGTATTCCGGTAAAAATTCCCAGTCCATCGTGCTGGATTAATGAGGTCTTGCCATGCATCAGGTGCCGTGCCCTTACAACCTCGCCGCCATAAGCTGTGCAGATGGCCTGGTGTCCGAGACAGACCCCAAGCGTGGGAATCTTCCTGCTCATCGTCTCTAAAACCTCCAGGCAGACGCCGGAATCGTGTGGTGTTCCTGGCCCGGGTGAGAGGATGATGCGGTCGCACTGAATCTTTTTGAGCTTTTCAAGTGGCGTATCACAGGTCATGACTAATGGATTGCACCCGAGTTTACCAACCTGCTGGTACAGGTTGAAGGTGAAACTGTCATAACAGTCCACGATCAGGACTTTCATAACAACACACCTGCCTTTTCGATAGCACAAAGCATCGCAGACGCTTTGCTCTCGGTCTCCTTCCACTCAGTTTCCGGGACGGAATCTGCAACAATCCCGGCTCCAACCTGCACGTATGCCCTTCCGTTGCGCACAATCACGGTGCGGATTGCAATTGCGAACTCAAGGTTTCGATCAAAACCGATATACCCCACAGCACCGCCGTAAATTCCACGGTTTTGAGGTTCTTCATCTCCAATGATCTGCATTGCCCGGATTTTTGGGGCCCCTGATAATGTACCAGCAGGAAAACAGGATTTGAAGGCATCATAACAATCAAGGTTGTCCTTAAGCACACCAATGACAGTTGACACAATATGCTGGACATGGGAAAATTTTTCCACTCCCATGAACTCTTCTACCTCAACCGAACCGAATCGACAAACCCGGCCGACGTCGTTTCTTGCCAGATCAACGAGCATTGTGTGCTCTGCCCGTTCTTTTGGATCGTTGAGAAGGTCATGCGCCAGTCGTTCATCTTCGAGGGTATTACATCCCCGTGGACGGGTACCGGCAATGGGGACGGTTGTTACCCGTCGTCTCTCTACCCTCACGAGCATCTCAGGGCTTGCGCCGATCACCTGCTCGTCCCCAAAATCAAGATAATACATATACGGGCTCGGGTTGATCTCCCGAAGTGCTGCATAGATCGCGAACGGATCATTTTTTACCTCACATTCCATTCGGCGCGAGATCACTGCTTGGAAAATGTCCCCCGAGACAATATGCTCCTTTACCCGTTCAACCGATCGTTCAAATGCCTCTTGGGATACCGACGGGATGTAATCAACTTTTTTATTTTTCTTTTCCTGTTTTTTCCCTAATCCCGTCCGTTTACCCAACGCAAGCATCGCAATATGATCCCGAAGTGCCTCTATCTTTGCAAAGCTCTTTTTATATTCCAATTTCAGATCAGCATCATAGGTCAGGAATGGACTTGAGAAAATGTAGAGTTTTTGATCAGCATGATCAAAGACGATACAGTCTTTAGTGAGCATGAATCTGGCAGCGTGATCCCCAAATTCCTGGTTCCCTGTTGAGCCAGGATTGTATATCTGTTCATTTCTGACTTTTTCAAAAAGCGAGTATACACAGTCATACGCGAAATACCCCACCATGCCACCAAAAAACCGGGGCGCTTTTACATTCATATAACAGAACCGCGAAAGGATCGATTTGATCTGATCAACCGGAGTCTTACCCTCTGGATCCTTTACTATTGAAGTAAATGGTTCGTTTCCCTTGATGTCAACGGTATTACCTATCGTGATTACGAACTCGGGATCGATCCCAATATAGGAGTATCGGGCAATTTTTTCGCTGCCCTCCATTGATTCGAGAAGGAAATCACAACCTTTTCTGGTGCTTGCGTAGAGATCGAGGGGTGAAATATCTGGTAAAGGCAACTCAGCACAGAGAGGGATGATCAGTGGTTTTGGCTGGTCATGTACTGCTGTCATATATTCCTGAAGTCCAAGGTTAAAGGTCAGGGACGGTTTCATAGGGCAAATTCCAGTTCCGCGCTTTACATGTGTGAAATGTAAGGAAATTTTTTTTACAGATACAATTTTCAGGATATTTGTCCGGTGATCCAGAGAATATTTGGAAACTGTAATTTAAGTCTGGTACATACTTTAACTTTGTATATATTTATACATTATTGTATTTTATTGGTTATTGGTGTATTTATTTTAGCATAAAATAGCAGGAGCAAGGGATAAAAAAGGGGATTTTAAATAAGGCAAAAAAATTTGAAATTTATTATTATTGAGGGGTTACACAGGTCTTTATGAGTAAGAAATTTATAATTATTCGCTGAAGATCATTCGGTTTTTACCCCTCGTTCCTTCAGTTCTTCAGACTTTTTCCTTGAGCACTCTTCGCAACGGAATTCCGGCTCATGATCATGTGTTCTGTCGTAATCTCCTGACCTGACAAGCCGGTATCCCCGTGCGGTCTTGTGGCAGTCAACGCATGTGATGTTGTCCTTCACTTCCCATTGTGCAGCGAGCGACTGGGATGTGAAGATGAACTGGTCAACCCAGAAAAAGATCAGGCCGCCAATCAGGTTTGCCACAATTGCTGTTAAAAGCGGACCCGCAGAGGTTAAGAGGAGAGCGATACCGGCAAGTAGAGGAGTGCTTGCCTGCCAACGGAGAAGATAGAGACCATACCGCTTGTAATTAACCTTCATATCAGTTGATCCACAACCCGGATAATAGGTCTTGTGCTGGCAATAAGAGCATGTGCGGTAATGTATATAGCGTCATTAACAAATTCTGTAATACAATTTTGAGGCAATGAAATGTGGCATGACAGGAATAAACCGCTGAGCTGGATATTTGTTTCACGGATGATGCTAATCATCTGTTTTTTAATTGTGGTTGTCTTGACAAACATCCTGATATTCTATGTGCCAAACCCCATTTACCAGTCCGGAGTCATGTTTTTAAATACAAATTTCTGGCTTTTCATTCTCATCGCCGTTATTTTCCTGGCTGCGGACCTTTTTGGGGCATTCCCGTTCCCCCTCAACCTGCCAGCGCCTATCATCAGGGCATTTGGCAGCGTGTTTTGCATTGCATTTATCCTGCTTTTCTTTCAATGGTTTGATACCATTTATGGCACGACACTCTACCAGTTTTTCTGGTTGACCTCATTTATTCTAGTTCCGATTGTTTTTCTTATCGTACTTGCAAGCGGCTATTACGAAATTATGCGAAAGCTCTGGTGGCAACCGAAACTTGACCAGGAACCAGAAAGTGAAACTGTTGTTTTCCATGAGGAAACTCCCAGGCAGGTAACACAAAATACATCTGAAATGAAATCATGGGAAGAAGTCGGGCTTGAATTCAGGATGATGTTATTTGATATTTTCCACCGCTTCCGGGATGACATACGGAAAAAGTGATACTATCAGCGAACAAAGGCGACGTTACCACATCAAAGAATTCACTGAACGGCGGGTCGAATAAAAAAAGGAAAATTGATAAAATCAGAACCGGGGTTTCCGGTGCTTCGGGAGGCAGTCTCTGCAATATACTGGCCTGCCCTCTGTTGGCTTGAAGGGGACTTCGCACTCTTTTCCACAGTCTGAGCAGACTGTCTTTGTCATTTCTCTGGGACCGAAATTTTTCGGACCACCATAACTCTTTTTCTCCATTGTATTACTCATGCAGCATTAAATCTGCAAATAAATATTTCTGCCAAGTGTATAAATACATCTGCACCAGTAATAACGATCTTCAAAATAACTGTTCAGGGAATAATCTCGCACCCATTGAATTTTTCATGGGAAAAATCTGAAAGATAAATGACACCTTCTTTTATAAGATCTTTAACTCGGGGAAGAGCACCAGTCAGGCCGTCATGAAGATTTTTTACGGTACCACAAACCATCCTGCGCTCTTCAGCCCTCCATGGTTTTGTAATATTTGAATAAAGACATCTTCCCCCGCAGAATCCGCGAATTTTACAATTTGTACAATCACCATTTACTTCAATAATCGGAAGGTTCAGCGGGTCTGCATCCTTTACATGTCCAACGTAATATTGCGACATACCGATCATCACCGGGCAGGGAGCAATGTGTCCATCGGTCATGATACTATAATTCGCATAACCCGATCCGCACCTGAGCAGACTTTGGCGACCGTGAAGAAGGTCCTCCATGGGGTCAAGGAAGGGATACCACCGCAGGACTTTTCCATCTGTTTCCATATGATCGACCCAGAGTTTTATGAGCCTGACAATTCCCGGGTTATAGTTTTCTGTTACCCATCCTGCAAATTGGCGATGGGAAAAATCATCAGCAAAATTTGCATCCAGCTGCCAGTGAATGGATGAAAAGGAATAATCCGGGTTGTCAGATAGCCATCGGACAGCATCAACAATATCGGTTCCTTCATTAACAGTCATGCGGGCTATGAGTTCCTGGTGATAGCCATTCTGGCGTATTCGTTTAACATTATTAATTATGGTACGATAGGTGCCCTGCCCACGGTTTGCATTGGTAAGCGCCTCGTTCCCGTCAATTGAAACGAGAATGGTAGAAAAACGGTTAATGACTTTCGAATCGAGACGATCGAGAAGAATTCCGTTGGTCTGCATCATGAAACGACGAACGGGAGCATCTTTTACTATGGTATTGACGAGATCAGCCCGAATCAGCGGTTCGCCGCCATAAAACGTTAGTGTGGATTCAGGATCTTTTTTTAAGAAATCGTACAGGAGATTAAGATTAACATCAAGTTCTGAAGGTAGAGTAGGATCGATCTCTACTTGTGATAATGTGGGATCGTCATTTTCAACCGGTTCTTCGAAGGCTTTTGCACGGCAGTAGGTGCAGCAAAGGTTACATTCATCAGTGAGGATGAGGTGGAAGTACAAGAGTATCCATCTCATAATGGGGTGCAGCGAACGATAAATTTAGGGAAAAAGGCCGGTTATATTTCCTGATGCATATTTTAACATTTATGCTGTATGGCTCCAATTATCTTTAGATTATATCCATGGAATCCCCCGACCCTTCCCCGATATTTACCTGGAACCCAGCCGATTATAACAAATGTTCACCAGTTCAGCTGTTGTGGGCACGAGAGCTGATTGCAAAACTGGACCTTGTCGGGTTTGAACGCGTGATTGATATCGGATGCGGTGATGGGAAGGTGACAGCAGTTATTGCATCAACGGTGCCTAAGGGAGCCGTAACAGGTATTGATAGTTCACCAGAAATGATTGGGTTTGCCCAACAACATTTCCCCGGCACTCGTCATCCGAACCTTACCTTCATCCAGATGGATGCACGTCATGTCACGTTTTTTGAAGAGTTCGATATAGTTTTTTCAAATGCCACGCTTCACTGGCTTTCTGATCACCGGCCTGTTCTGGAAGGCATTGAACGCTGTCTGGTAAAAGGTGGAAGGGCTGTACTCCAGATGGGCGGAAAAGGCAATGCGGATCAAATATTTAATGCTCTCGGGGTCATGCTGGACAATCCCCGCTGGAGAAACTATTTTGACAACTTCTCATTCACCTATGGTTTTTTTGATACAACAGAGTACCGGCAATTGCTGGTGGATGCGGGCCTTGTGCCGTTAAGGGTAGAGTTGATTCCCAGGGATATGGCGTACCCGAAACGGGAGGATTTTGCAGGCTGGATACGCACTACCTGGCTCCCATGGCTATCGCGATTACCTGAAAGTGAAAAACAGGTTTTCATTGAAGAATTAATCGACGAAAATCTCACAACATATCCTGCCGATAACGACGGAGTAATCCATATCGGTATGAGGCGGCTGGAGGTAGAAGCAAAAAAAGGCCTTTAAGCCAGTGGGTGCATATTTCGCAATCTATAAACCATCTCTGGCAATAATTCTCTGTCATGCCCCAGGATGCGTACTACTCTCCAGAAATCGAGACTATGGAACGCAGCGATCTCAATGCGCTTATCGATGAACGGGTGCGTTACACAGTACAGTATGCAGCTGAACATTCCCCGTTTTACCGGAACTGGTTCCGCGAAAACAGGATCGATCCGGCAAAAATCAGAGTACATGAAGATCTTCTCAACCTGCCCGTGATCTCTGGAAAAACAATCCGGCAGCACCAGCCACCAGTGACAACTGAATTTGAATTCCTTTCTACCGACTGGAACAATGTTTTTTCCATCCAGGAAACCAGCGGGACGAGTGGTACGCCGAAGGGATTTTTCCTTACATGGGATGACTGGAAACGGTATGCAGAGAAGTACGACCGAAGTTTCGTCTCGCAGGGTTTTTCAGACAAAGACAGGATCGTGGTCTGTGCATCATACGGTATGAACGTCGGTGCGAACACAATGACCATTGCTGCCCAGCGCATTGGCATGGGAATTATCCCCATCGGTAAATGTACATTCGAATCACGGATTCTGAAAAACTACAAACCCACGGCAATTGTCGGGAGTGTCTTTAAACTGCTCAGGCTTGCACGACGAATCTCGGCGGAAGGGATCAAACCATCTGACACTTCTATTGACAAACTGGTTGCAGGCGGTGAAGCTTTTGCTGACGAATCACGTGCCTATCTTTCTCACGTGTGGGAAGTACCCGTCTATAACACGTACGGGAGTACAGAAGGGACGATGTGCGGGGAATGCACCCGGATTGCCGGGCTCCATGTGCCTGAAGACCTCGTCCACCTTGATGTGTATGATCCGCAGATGAAGTCATTTGTGAAAGATGGTGATTGCGGGAGGGGGGTACTCACCACACTATTACCGGTTGGGGGAAAGTGCGGAATGCTGCTGATCAATTATGATACCGAGGATACTACGGTTGTTTTGAGCCGCGAGCGGTGCGGTTGCGGCAGGACACATATGCGCATTGTCAATCCCCAGAGGGAAGCTGAGACCATCTGGTTATTTGAAAACCCCTTTAACAGGGTTGATATAGAGTCTGCTGTATTTCAGCATCAGAATATGGAGTATCTCACCGGGGAGTACGAAGCATATGTGTTTGATGGGGATAAGCCAGGAAAAACTGTTTTCGGGTTAACCTCGAATGTTTTGATCCTGATCATTGTGACCAGCACCTTATTGAAGATCAGTTTGTTACACGTTTTTTAAAATACAAATCAATGATTGCAGAACATTATCACGACCAGACTTTCACCATTGAATTTAAATTTACCGGCCCTCGTGGACTGGATTTCTATACCCAGAAAGGACGCCCGAAACGGCTTGTAGATCGAAGAGGAAAGTAGCTGGATAAAAATCGGTATACTTGAGAGATAGAAGATCTTTTTCTCGTCCTGTCATAATTATCCCTTTACTTTCCCTGGATTATTGTATAGAGATAATGATCAGATGCAGGATTATCGGTAAAGAATAGTAAAATCCAGAATATTGTTTCATAATTCATCACTAATATTTTTAGAACTGTTCCGAATATGGGACCAGGATATCGCTGCCGCACCTCCCCCGATGAATACGGAATCAGACCACTTCATACTGCGCTTCAACATCCGGTGTGCATAACCGCTTTGCTACTCATTTTAACCCGAATAGTCCAGAATTATCGCAAACGGAGCGATTTAAATGGTTTTTAAATCGGCGTGAATAGTGTGTCACAATACCAAAAATACCCTCAAAATTTTGGTAAAAATCCAGACTTCGACGGACTTCCGACGGAAACCTTTTATATTATCAGGCGTCAACTCTCATTATCAAAACCGAATTATGGTTTTGAGGTGTTTAAATGGGAACCAAAATTGGAAAAGAAAAGATTCAGCGCGAAAAGGGATATCTGTACTTCATTGGTAAGGACGGGTATGTCTGGGCCGCCCCGATGAAGCACAACAAGACCGGCAAAAAGAAGAAAGTCGGTACTGAAAAGATTGCAAAAGAATCCGGCTTCATGTATTACATTGGCAAGGACGGATTCGTCGCAAAAGCCAAGATGAAGAACGCATAACTTTACTTTTTACTATTGCACGCAGTCCGTCAGCCAGAGGGAAATCCTGAAGGCGGGACTGCAAATATTTTCTCCTGACGGGATCGTATCACGCTCCCCGATCTTTTGACCACTTTTCAGGAGAATTCATGCCAGTTTTTTGGATTCATTAAAGGGTCCCAGCTATGCTGATCTAAAAATTGAATTGTGAAGACGCGAATAGAAAATTTGCTACCGGGAATTTTTTAAGAGATGTGGTTCAATGCAGTCCGCTGTTTATAACAAATTCCATGAATGGACAAAAAGTCTCGACACCCATGATAGTATGGTCTCCATCTTTGAACATATCCGAGACATTCCATATTCTTTAAATGTACCTATTACCGACTCAATAACATCGACCGAACAGTTACTTATTGCAGGTAAAGGACCATGTGGTCCCAAGCATTATCTGCTCGCAGAGATGTTCAGGAAACTGAATCTGAGTGTAGTTTATGCAACAATCGCGTTCTCGTGGAATGACCCTGACCTCCGCTACCCGCCCCACCTCAGAAAACTGGCTGCCCGGCTCCCGGTTGCTCATCACCTTGCCTGCAGGGTGCAGATCGGGTGTTGCTGGGTACTTGTGGATGCGACTTGGGACCCTCCTCTCGCAAAAGCCGGGTTCCCGGCAAATGACCACTGGGACGGGTATTCCGAAACGAGATGTGCAGTGAAACCTTTAAACCTTCAGGTTCAGCCTCCGATTAACAACCCACAAAAAATCGAAATATACTCCAAGAAAAAAGACGAAGAATTCTTTGAACCGGATAGCGAGAAGAATCACTGGAATGTGGTAGACCGGGCCAGGTATTACCGTGAAAAAGTGGATGTTCGTACCCCAAGTGAGATGGAGCTGATAAAGCAGTTTAACCGTGATTTTGATGCATGGCTGGTTGATGTGCGGCTGGATAAATTCTAACACACCAGAAAATCGAGATTAGCAATCTCAATTAAAAATCTGACAGCAGGTTCTTCCGATCACGTACTCTAAGGTTCGCAGCAAAGGTTCTGGCAAGGAGAGGATTAACTGCCTGTGGGGGAAGCCCCAGAAATGCTGCAGCTTTTCTGGTGAGTTCCATCTGGTCAGGATAACCATCACCCGCAGATGCAAGCACGGCTTCGTGGATATGCTGGAGATAGTTAAGGGCCAAATCCATCTGGCGGTATGCATACCCATCTTTACGGGGCTCGTCCCAGGATGACAGGAGAACCCGGATGCCGCGTAATGTTTTGAGTTTATTGACTGATCGTACGGATAAGAGAGCATCATCATACACGGGCAGATCTCCCGGGATTGGGATAGTATCGCCGGAAAAAAGCACTCCTTCATTGTGCATGAAGAGCGAGATTGAACCCGTTGAATGGCCGGGTGTAAAAAAGACCTGCATCTCCCCTTCCCGGGTCTCATCAGGTTCAATCAAATCCCCATCATTAAGTTCATGATCGATATTCACTGACCCTCCAACGAGTGTGGCAAACCCCGGCACCGGACGCTCGCGGTTCTGAAGGTCCACATCCTCAATCCACGCCCGCTCTGCAGGGTGTGCTGCAATACTGCAACCGGTTTTTTGCTGGATTGCACTTGCTGACCCGATGTGGTCGGGATGAGAGTGGGTCAGGATAATGAGGGCAATATCTGAAGGACTGCGACCGCTTGATCGGATATTATCAAAAATCTTTACTTCACCACCGGCTACTCCTGTATCGATGAGGGTGATTGTATTGCCATAAATGATATACGAATATACGAAGCGGTCAATGGAACTATCTGGTGTTATCGGAATCTTAAAGGAGTGCATTATAGCATGAATAGAGGGAGTAATCTGCATGAGATATATCCTCTAGGAATTTTAAATTAAAAATTGTTAGCAGTCGTGGTAATAATCCATGGGCCCGTCGTGATTCGAACACGAGATCTTCGCCGTGTGAAGGCGACGTCATAGCCAACTAGACCACGAGCCCGTATGCATCGACCGGGAATTGA
>WSSedA1B3DRAFT_1000075_pt1 | contig 26191 bp, 23 predicted proteins | sample WetSurSiteA1Bulk_FD_9468 | JGI IMG/M metagenome (IMG submission 9468)
CGAGTGGACGCCCGCCAGTTCGATGTGCTCCATGACGGCGGGGACGAAGGTGTCCTCTCCGTCGCAGATCGCATCGGCTTCGCACTCGATGGCATTGTCGAGGAACTTGTCGATGAGAATCGGTCGGTCCGGGGTCACGCCGACGGCGTTTTTCACATAGCGCCGGATCATCTCCTCATCGTGGACCACTTCCATGCCTCTGCCGCCCAGGACGTAGGACGGCCTCAACATGAGGGGATAGCCCAGCTTCTTGGCGATGGCCAGGGCGTCATCGAGGTTGCTGGCCATTCCCGAGGCCGGCATGGGGATACCGAGTTTGTCCATCATCTTTCGGAACCGGTCGCGGTCCTCGGCCAGATCGATCATGTCCACGGAAGTCCCGATAATCTTCACCCCTGCCTTGGCGAGTTCACCGGCGATGTTGAGCGGCGTCTGGCCGCCGAACTGGACGATGACCCCTTCGGGTTTCTCCTTTTCGTAGATGGCGAGCACGTCCTCCACCGTCAGGGGCTCGAAGTAGAGCTTGTCGGACGTGTCGTAATCCGTGGAGACCGTCTCGGGGTTGCAATTCACCATGACGGATTCGACGCCTTCGTCGCGCAGCGTGAAGGCGGCGTGGACGCAACAGTAGTCGAACTCGATCCCCTGGCCGATCCGGTTCGGGCCGCCGCCCAGGACCATCACTTTTCGGTTGCTCGTCGTTGTGACCTTGTCGGGGGCGTTGTACGTGGAGTAATAGTACGCGGCGTTCTCGACACCGGATACGGGTACAGCGTCCCAGCACTCGACAATACCCAGTTCGGTGCGGCGCTTTCGGATTTTCTCCTCTGGAATGTTCAGGATCTGGGAGAGATAGCGGTCGGCAAAGCCGTCCTTCTTGGCCTGGACGAGGAGCGGGTCTGGAAGATCCTTGCCCTTGGTTTTCAGCATCTTTTCCTCGAGTTCGACAAGTTCCCTCATCTGTTCGATGAACCAGTGTTTGATGAAGGTCTTGCGGAACAGCGCATCCACGCCGGCTCCTTTTCTCAGCGCCTCGTACATGATGAACTGTCGGTCGCTCGAGGGCTCGACGAGGAGATCCATCAGCTCCTCGAGGCTTTTCTGGTAGTAGTCCCGGGCAAACCCGAGGCCGTACCGGCCCTTCTCCAAGGAACGGATCGACTTCTGAAGTGCCTCTTTATAGTTCTTGCCGATGCTCATCACCTCGCCCACGGCGCGCATCTGTGTGCCCAGCTTGTCCTCGGCGCCGGGGAACTTCTCGAAGTCCCAGCGGGCGAACTTCACGACCACGTAGTCACCCCAGGGGGTGTACTTCTCGAGGGTCCCTTCGCGCCAGTACGGGATCTCGTCCAGGGTGAGCCCCCCTGCCAGCATGGCCGAGATGAGGGCGATGGGAAACCCCGTCGCCTTGGAGGCCAGGGCCGACGAGCGCGACGTTCGGGGGTTGATCTCGATGACAACGACGCGACCCGTCTTCGGGTCGTGGGCGAATTGGACGTTGGTCCCGCCGATGACCTGGATCGCTTCGACGATATCGTAGGAGTATTTCTGGAGCCTCTTCTGGAGCTCCGGGGAAATAGTGAGCATGGGTGCTGTGCAGTATGAGTCGCCCGTGTGGACCCCCATGGCGTCCACGTTCTCGATGAAGCAGACGGTGATCATCTGGTTTTTGGCGTCGCGGACGACCTCGAGTTCCAACTCCTCCCAGCCGAGCACGGACTCTTCCACGAGGATCTGACCCACCAGGCTCGCCGCCAGGCCCCTTGCCGCTACGACGCGAAGCTCCTCGGGGTTGTAGACCAGCCCTCCGCCTGTGCCTCCCATAGTGTAGGCGGGACGGATCACGACGGGGTAGCCCAGTTTCGCCGCCACGGCCTCGGCCTCTTCGATGTTGTATGCGATTTCGCTGGCCGGCATTTCGATGCCCAGGCGGTTCATGGTGTCCTTGAATGCCATGCGGTCTTCGCCGCGTTCGATGGCGTCGACCTGGACGCCGATGACCTTCACCCCGAATTTCTCGAGGATGCCCTTCTTGTGTAGCTCCGAGGTCAGGTTGAGGCCCGTCTGGCCGCCGAGGTTCGGCAGGATGGCGTCGGGCCGCTCGTTTTCGATGATCTCGATCATGCTCTGGACATTGAGAGGTTCGATGTAGGTCACGTCGGCCATGCCCGGATCCGTCATGATCGTGGCCGGGTTCGAGTTGACGAGAACGATTTCGTAACCGAGCTTTCTCAAGGCCTTGCAGGCCTGTGTGCCTGAATAGTCGAACTCGCAGGCCTGACCGATGACGATCGGGCCCGATCCGATGATCATCACCTTCTTGATGTCTGTCCGTCTTGGCATGTTGAGATCCCCCTCATTTTCTATGGTGGAACGGAAGCCGATGCCGTCCGTAAGTTCCTTTGAACACTGGATATTAAGGCGCACGCACTATAAAGGGAGACGCCCATTAGTGTCAAGGCAAAACTCGGCGCGGAAGGGAAATAATGAAGAAGGGAACAGATATCGAAAGGTTGCAAGGCCGTAACGGAGGCTCAGCACCCGATGCAGAGATATCTCCGGAGCTTATCGAGGCGTTTTTCCTTGATTCCCTTGACCCGCATCAGCTCCTCGAGCCTGCCGAACGTCCCGTTGATTTTTCGCTCCTCCACGATCTTCCCGGCGGTTTTCTCCCCGATCCCGGGGACGAGGACGAGATCCTCGAAAGAGGAGCGGTTGAGGTCGATGGGGATGCCGAGGGCCAGGCGCTTCTCTGCAGACATGGGCTCAACGGAAATTCCCGGGGGGCTCGACACCAGGGTTACCGTCGTCGCCGAACGGAGCGTGGGGGCTCGTCTGGGTTCCGCGTTGATGCCTGCAGCCGTGATGCCGGCCATGTCCAGGAACCCGGCCAACGGGGTCCCCTTCGGGATGAAGTAGACACCGTTTCGGCCTGAATCGCCGGCGATCTCCACGGCGATCGTTCCGGTCGTATTGATGATGAAAGGGATATCGGGGGTGCCCGGTTCGCGCGGGATCGCTGACGGGAGGGTTAAAAGAAGGAGGATGGCCGTCACGGCAAGAAGGGCGAAGCTTCCGAAGACCTGCTCCCTTCCTGCTTTCATGATCCCCTGCCCTCTTGGGTAAAGGCCGGCCGGATCTGTGCAGGCAGATCGGCCCGGTCCCGGTTTCAGGAGGCGATCGATTTCACTTCCGGTCCAGCCCGAAGGTTTCGTGCAGGACCATGACGGCCAGTTCCGTGTACTTCGACTCGATGACACAGGAGATCTTGATTTCCGAGGTGCTGATCATGAGGATGTTGATGCCTTCCTTGGCCAGCGCCGCAAACATCTTGGAGGCCACGCCGGCGTGGCTGCGCATGCCCACCCCGATGATGGATACCTTGGAGATGTTCTGATCATACTGGACCCCCTGGGCCCCGATCTCCGTGGCAACGGGACTGATCAGGCGCTCCACCTCTTTCATGTCCTTCTTGGAGACGGTGAAGGAGAGATCCGTGAAAGCCTCCACGCTGGCATTCTGGATGATCATGTCGACGGGAATATTGCGATCCGACAACGTCGTGAAAAGGCGGGCCGCTATGCCGGGCCGGTCCGGCACATGGACGACGGTAACCTTTGCCTGATCCCTGTCATAGGTGACTCCCGACACAACGACTGCTTCCATTTCCTCATCCTCCTTCGTGACCAGAGTGCCTTCGTCATCGGTGAACGATGACTTTACGTAAACGGGGACATCGTATTTCTTGGCCAGTTCCACCGAACGAGGGTGGAGGACCTTGGCCCCTGCGCTGGCCATCTCCAGCATCTCGTCGTAGGAGACCCTGGCCATTTTGCGGGCCGAGCGGCAGAGGTTCGGGTCCGTCGTGTAGACCCCGTCCACGTCGGTGTAGATCTCGCACATATCGGCCTTCAGGGAGGCCGCCAGGGCCACGGCACTCGTATCGGACCCGCCGCGGCCCAGCGTCGTGACATGATTTTCCGTATCGACTCCCTGGAAACCGGCCACCACGACGATGTGCCCCTTCTTGAGCTCCTTTTCGATTTCCCGGGTATCCACCTTGAGGATTCGCGCTTTCGTGTGGGCGCGGTCCGTGTGAATCTTGACCTGATGGGCCAGGAAGGATCTGGCCTTGTGACCCATCCGGTTGAGGGTGAGGGCAAGCAGCGCCACCGTGACCTGTTCGCCCGTTGCGATCAGGGCATCGTACTCGCGCTCGTCAGGCTTGCTCTCCGAGGCCTGGTTGGCCATCCCGATGAGTCGGTCCGTCTCGCCTGCCATGGCCGACAGCACGACGACCAGGTTGTTTCCCCCTTCTTTGGCGCGGATGACCCGCTCAGCCACATTCCGGATCTTCTCCAGGTTGGCGACGGACGTCCCGCCGTATTTCTGCACGATCAACGCCATGAAATCGATCCTCCTGAAAACGATTGCACTCGCAACCCCCGCAGCTTTCTGCGGGGGTTGCGAGCATAATGACAGATCATTCACTCCCTTATGTTCAATTCCTGCCAACGGGATGCGAGGAATTTTAATCCAGAAGCTTCTCGAGATTCCTGATCATGTCCCCGGGTCCCTCCAGGATCATTTCCCGGGTGTTTTCGTCGATGTATCGCATGCGGACAAAAAGGGTCTTTGCCGGAAGGATGTCCTGGATCTTCTCAGCCCACTCGATCACGATGATCCCGCCGCCGTAGAAAACCTCCTCGTAGCCCATGTCCTCCAGGTCCCCGGGCCCCGAAAGCCGGTAGACATCGAGGTGAAAGAGGGGGATCTTCCCCGGGTACTCGTTGATCAGGGTAAACGTGGGGCTCACCACGGGGACGTTTTCCGCCACACCGATCCCCTTCGCCATGCCCTGGGTGAGGCAGGTCTTCCCGGAGCCCAGCTCCCCGATGAGGGCCACGATGTCCCCTCTTTCTAGGATCGCTCCGATGAGCCGGCCCACCTCCAGGGTCTGCTCCCGACTATCAGAAATCAGCTTCAAAATCAAATCCTCTCTGCAGGCTTTTCGCCTTCGTGCTGTCCCGTCTCGAAGACGACGAAGGCCACGGCGTATTCGGCCGTGTGCGAAATGCTGACGTGGACCTTTCGGATTTTTTTGCGGTCCAGTTTTTTCCGGATGTCCTCGGAAAACCGGAAAACCGGCTTTCCCGTCCGGTCGTTGAGCAGTTCGATTTCATGCCAGCGGATGCCCCGGGCGGAGCCCATGCACTTGATGAAAGCTTCCTTGGCTGCAAAGCGGGCGGCAAAGCGCAGCGCCTCGTCCCGGTGCCGCCGGCAATACTCCGCTTCGCGTGGGGAAAAGATCCGCGTCACGAACCTCTCCCCCCATCGCTCGAGAGAGGTTTTGATCCTTTTTACATCGGCGATGTCAATCCCGACGGCATCAATCATCGGACCCTCCTGATGGCGTCGGCCATGGCGGCCACGCGCTTCATGATGCCGACGTCGTGCACCCGGATGATGTTTGCGCCGTTCAGAATGGCCGCTGTCACCGCAGCGGCGGTCCCCTCGATTCGATCTGCCGGTCGCGTAACCCCCGTGATCTTGCCCGTGAAGTGTTTACGGGACACCCCGACGCAGATCGGCATGCCCAGGGCCTTGAAATCCCCGAGATGACGCAGAAGACTGAGGTTGTCGTCGGTGTTCTTGCCGAAACCGATCCCCGGATCGATGACCAGATTGTCCGGTTGAACCCCGGAAGAAGCGGCCTTTTCGATCCGGTCCTCGAGGAAATCGCGGATCTCCCCGATGAGCGATGCGTAGGCGAGATCCCCTTTCTGCATGCTCGAGGGGGTCCCCCGCATGTGCATGAGGATCACCGGCACGCCCGCCGAGGCGGCCACCCGTGCCATTCTGCCATCCCCCCGGAGCGCCGTGATGTCGTTCACGATTTCGGCCCCCGCGTCGATGGCCTGCCGCGCCACCTCGGCCTTGGTTGTGTCGATGGATACGGGGATGCCTGTCTCCCGGGTGATCCGGCGGATCAGCGGCACCACCCTGCGGAGCTCTTCCCGGAGCGGGACCGGTTCTGCGCCGGGGCGGGAGGATTCCCCGCCCACGTCGAGGATGTCCGCCCCCTCGCCGAGCAATTTCATGGCCTGTCGCAACCCTTCTTCCTCGCATGTGATCGTGCCGCCGTCAGAAAAGGAATCGGGGGTTGCGTTGATCACCCCCATGACCAGGGTCCTTCTCGCCAGCTCGATTACGCGCCGGGGCGTTTTCAGCTGAAAGGACTCCTTCGACAGGTTGAGGAGAAGCTCTTTCAGATCGGACGCGATGGCCTTCAACCCGAAGGGCTGGAGGCCGATCTTGTCGATGAAGCGCAGGATCTGCTTCCCGGTGCCCATGATGAGCACGTCCGTCTTCTCGATGCTGCAGTCGACGGTGCCGCGCGACACGGCGGCATCGCCGCCCAGAGAGAGCATTTCCTGCTTGATGATGTTGGCCACTTTCGGCTTCAGTCCCTCGACGAGCAGGTTCCAGTGTCTCATCTTGGGCCCCATCGATGCAATCCCGTAGGGCTCGACACCGATCTTTTTCAGGCAATCCTCGGCCTCGGGAAGCGATGTCACGGAAAGGGGGCGGATGCGGTTCTTCAAGGGTTGCCTCTAAAAAAAGGGTGCGCTCCCGGGTTGAAGGAAACGCACCTGGTCGGGCTTGAGCATCGGGTGCCTGCGGACAGGGCCGCCAGGCACCCTGGTTGACTCCTCCTAATGGATCGATTCCGGGTCTTCCGTCTTTTCCTGTTCCGGAAGAGCACGACCGCTGATGATGGCGTCGAGGTCCTCGGAGTTCAGGACCTCCCGCTTGATCAGCTCCTCGGAGAGGCTGTGAAGGGTCTGGAGATTCTCCGACAGGATTTTCTTTGACGTGTCGTAACAAACCGAGACGATCTGGCAGATCTCCGAGTCGATCCTCTTGGCCGTTTCCTCGCTGTAGTCCTTGTGGGTAGCAATCTCCCGGCCGAGGAAGATCTGCTCTTCCTTCTTTCCGTAGCTCAAGGGGCCCATCTGAGTGCTCATGCCCCACTCGCAGACCATCTTCCGGGCGAGATCCGTTGCCCTCTCGATGTCGTTGCCGGCCCCTGTCGTGAAGTCCTCCAGGACGAGTTCCTCGGCGGCCCGGCCGCCCAGCAGGATCGAGATGCTGTTGAGCAGGAAGCGCCTGGGATAGGTGTGCTTCTCATCGATGGGCAGCTGCTGGGTGAGCCCCAGGGCCCTGCCGCGGGGGATGATGGTGATCTTGTGGATCGGATCCGTACCGGGAAGCATCCTCGCCACGAGGGCGTGGCCCGCCTCGTGATAGGCGGTGATCCGCTTCTCCTGCTCGCTGATGACCATGCTCTTGCGCTCGGCGCCCATCATGACCTTGTCCTTGGCGAACTCGAAATCCACCATGGTGACCTTCTCCTTGCCAAGGCGTGCGGCATGGAGCGCGGCCTCGTTGACGAGGTTTTCGATATCGGCGCCGGAAAATCCCGGGGTCCCGCGGGCAATCACTTTCCCGTCGACGTCCTCGGAAACGATGGTCTTGCGCATGTGCACTTCGAGGATCTTCTCCCTTCCCTTGACGTCGGGAAGCGACACGATGACCTGACGGTCGAAACGGCCCGGGCGCAGAAGCGCAGGGTCGAGGACATCAGGGCGGTTCGTGGCCGAAACGAGGATGACGCCCTCGTTGGATTCGAAGCCGTCCATCTCGACCAGAAGCGCATTCAGGGTCTGCTCGCGCTCGTCATGGCCGCCTCCCAGCCCTGCTCCGCGGTGACGGCCGACGGCGTCGATCTCGTCGATGAAGATGATGCAGGGGGCGTTCTTCTTGCCCTGCGTGAAAAGGTCCCTCACGCGTGAGGCCCCGACGCCGACGAACATTTCGACGAAGTCCGATCCGCTGATGGTGAAGAAGGGCACATCGGCTTCACCGGCGATGGCTCTGGCAAGCAGCGTTTTCCCCGTGCCCGGGGACCCCACGAGGAGAACTCCCTTGGGGATACGGCCGCCGAGACGGGTGAACTTCTTGGGATCGCGCAAAAAGTCGATGATCTCCTGCAACTCGGCCTTGGCCTCGTCGATTCCGGCCACGTCGTTGAAGGTCACCTTCTTGGACCGGTCCGTCAACAGCCTGGCGCGGCTCTTTCCGAACGACATGGCCTTCCCGCCCCCGGACTGCATCTGCCGCATGAAGAAGATCCAGATGGCGATGAGCAGGATGGTCGGGAACCAGGAGATGAGAACCGTCATGTACCACGCCTGTTCCTCGGCGGGCTTGGCGGAAATCCGAACCCCCTTTTCCTTGAGTAGCGGCACGATGCCTGCTTCCTTGGGGACGTAGGTCTTGAAGCTTTTGCCGTTGAGGAACTTCCCCGAAACGTTCTCTCCCTGGATGCTGACCTCGACGACCTGGCCCTGTTCGACCGCGGCGATAAAGTCGCTGAAGATGACGCCTTCCTGGGAGTTCTTCGGCTGGTTGAAGAGGTTGTAGAGCAGCACGAAGATGAGGCTGATGATCAGCCACAGGGCGATATTTTTCTGTAAAGGATTCAATCCTCCATATCCTCCATGAGTGTGGTTGTGAAGCTGGAAGTCAAAACCGGATCACAGGTTAGCAGGGCTGAAAAAAGGGCTCTCAAGATTCCAAATTCCTGTCACCCGGCAGTAAGGTCTGTTAATTATACCAACATCGTTAAATTTTCAAACGATTTCTGCGCTCAGGACGCGTTTCGTCCCCTTTCCGACACGGGCCCTTTCAGAGAGACGCACGCCAGGAACCCAGAGGACGGAAATGGCGTCGGCCAGCACGGGAGTCGTTCCCCTTTGTTCCCTCGGGATCTTCTCGTCGATAAAAACCGATTTGAGCTTCCGGGTTCCTTTCATTCCCAGGGGCTGAATCCGGTCTCCCGCTGACACGCTGCGGACGAAGAGCGGGAAGGCAATCCTGTCCATATCCAGGTATGCCCTCCGCTGGGCCGACAAAACAGACGGCACCCGCCTGAGCTCCCGGAACCGGATGCTGATCCCGAGGCTCGCGATTCGGACCATGCCCGGGATGGAGACTTCGTGGCTGAATGTTTCTGTCGCATCCCCCGGTGCCACGCCACTGCGGGTCCGTCTTCCGGGCCGCGCGGCCCGACGGAATTCAAGCAGTCCGTACGTTCTCTTAACCAGGATCCCTCCCGGCAGATCCAGTGAGCCCCCGGGGTTTGTGCCGCCCGCCAGGGCCAGCACGGCTTGGACATGTTCGAACCCGATGGCGGCATCCGCGGCGGAGATTTCCCGCGCAATTTCCAGAATCGCCCTGCGCTGCAGGGCCGGATGGAGGTCCTTGATCTCTGCGATGGGCACCTCCAGGGGCTTGTCCTGCACCCGGCCGTCCCTCCAGTGTGCCAGTCGAAGCTGAACCTCGCGGGTAATATAATCATTGTCCACCCGAAATACATTGGCCAGACGGCAGAGCGCTTCACGGATGGCCGGATTGTAGCTCTTCTCCATCTCCGGCATCAGGTGCGTGCGGATACGGTTTCGCAGGAAGCGCTCGTCGGTATTCGAACTGTCGTCGACGAAGGAGAGCCCTTTTGCTGCAAGGTAATCGACGATCTCGCGTCGCGTGCAGTCGATAAGCGGGCGGATGATGGTGCCTGCGTTGCGAACGGGCGGGATGCCCGAAATCCCGGCAAGTCCTGCACCCCGGATGACGTTCATGAGGACCGTCTCAGCCTGGTCGCCCTGATGGTGGCCCAGCGCAATCCGGTCAGCCCCGGCTTTCTGTCGCGTTTTCTCGAAGAAGTCGTAGCGGCTCCGCCTCAGGAAATCCTCTGTGGACAGACCGCGAGGCCTTATCCCCTCCTTGAGCGAGCCGCAGACAATGGCGATCCCGATGGATTTGCAGAAATTCCGAACGAAGGCCTCGTCCCGATTCGATTCGGCGGCCCTGGTTTTGTGGTTGAAATGGGCTGCCGTGAGGGTGAGCCCCCAGGCGGGACGCAGATGGTCGAGCACCGCAAGGAGGGCCACCGAGTCGGCGCCGCCCGATACCCCAACAAGGACGTGATCCCCCTTTCGGAGCATGTCATGCTTTTTAATCGTTTTCCGGACCTTGATGAGCATGTCTTGGTTTAGCATGTCCTGGGTCAGCATGTCTCCGTTGCGGTTAACAGGCGATTTCTTTGAGATCGATCATTTTTTCGATGGTGAAATCCGGCTCCAGGCGAAGCAGCTTTTCGCGGTTTCCGAGACCGTTCAGGAATGCACAGCTCCGGGCGCCCGCGTTTCGGGCAAGCAGGATGTCGTTCGCGCCGTCGCCGATGACAAGGGTTTCTGCGGGTCCGGACCCGAATTTCACTAAAAGCGGCAGCAGCAGCCGGGGGTCCGGCTTCATGAACTCATTTGAATCCCCGGCAATGATTTCTTTGAATAATCCGGCGATTCCGAGTCCGCTGCAGATGGCCAGGGTGAAATCCCGGGTCTTGTTCGTGATGAGGACCTTCTCCTTGGCTCCGAAGTGGCGAAGGACATCCATCACTCCGGGGTAAAGGGTTGTTTGATCGAGAAGGTGTTCGGCATAGATTTCTCCGAATCGCTTCAGCGCCTCATCGAAATGGTCCCCGCAGGCATCCCCCAGAGAGCGTTCAATGAGCTTGCGGACGCCATCCCCGACAAATCCAAGGATCTCCGGATCGGGGCGTGCCGGGATTCCCAGGGACTGGAGGGTCCGATTCACGGAGCCTGCGAGGTCGGCCCCCGTATCGGCCAGTGTGCCGTCGAGATCGAAGACCATCAGTTTTACAGGGATCATTTCGGGTTCCTTCAGTCTTGGTGAGATCACTATAGGAAATCATGACCCCGTTGACAAGCAATTTAGACCGCAGATCGTGGCGGGATGTCCTCCACCCCGTCGGAAGCGGTGCTTGACAGGAGTCCACGACCGTGCTAACAGGGCTCAACCGCTTGGATCCACTTGCAGGACTNGGACGGGGACGGACAGCCATCAACTACGGATGAGGTGTGTACAAGCCTTCCCTGCGCAGTCGGGAAGGCTTTTTTACTTTGGGGGACGGATGCTAGAGACGTCGGAAAAGGAGCGCATCGCCATTCTCGGGCCCGGCAAGGTCGGGACGGCCGTGGGCCATCTCCTGAGACGGGCCGGGTACGATATCGTGGCCGTCGCCGGCCGTTCCCTGGAATCGGCGAAGCGGGCTGTTGCCTACACGGGGGGCGAGCCTATGACGGATCTCGTGCGTGCAGCCCGCGAGGCCGACTGCGTCCTCATCACGACCACAGACGATGCCGTCGCCTCAGTCTGCAAGGCTGTAGCCGAAGGCGGCGGGTTTCGAAAAGGGGCCAAGGTTGCCCACACCAGCGGCGTCGGGGGGCTCGATCTGCTCCGGGCGGCTAAGCGCCACGGGGCCAGCGTCGCCTGCATCCACCCGCTGCAGACCATAGCCGATGTGGAGAGCGCCATCGAAAAGATCCCGGGCAGCACCTTCGGTATTACGGCCGATGAGGAGATTTGGCCCTGGTCCTGCCGAGTCGTCGAGGATCTCGGCGGCAGGCCCTTTCGCGTTTCCGTAGAGGATAAGGCCCTGTACCATGCGGCGGCCTGCATGGCATCGAATTACCTCGTAACGCTCATGTTTCTCGTAGAGGAGATCTACGGGCGCATCGGACTTTCCCGCGAGGAGGCGATCCGGGCCTTCTGGCCCCTGGTAAAGGGAACATTCGTTAATATCGAAAGCAAGGGAACGATCGCCTCGCTGACGGGGCCGATTGCGAGGGGCGACGGGGGAACCGTGCGAAAACACCTCAGGGGGTTCCGGAAACGCTTCCCGTTGCTGTTGAAGCTCTATCGCGAGATGGGTCTCTTCACGGTGGAGGTGGCCGCCCGCAAGGGACAGGTGAAGGAAGAAAAACTGGCGGAAATCCGCTCGATTCTGAAGGGAGGTAAGGGAGGATGAGCACTCAGGTTAAAATCACACGGGTCACCACGGCGACGGTTCGGGACATGAAAAAAAAAGGAGAAAAGATCTCCATGCTGACGGCCTATGACTACCCGACGGCGGCCGCCATGGACGAGGCCGGGATCGATGTCATCCTCGTGGGGGATTCGCTGGGGATGGTGGTTTTGGGCTATGACAGCACCCTGCCCGTGACGATGGAGGACATGATCCATCACACGAAGGCCGTCACGCGGGCCGTGAACCGGGCCATGGTGATCGGCGACATGCCGTTCATGTCCTATCAGGTTTCCGCGGAGGAGGCCGTCCGCAATGCGGGACGCTTCATGCAGGAAGCCGGCGCTCACGGCGTGAAGCTCGAAGGCGGCCGCGAGGTCGCCGAAGTCACCCGGAGGATCGCCCAGGCGGGCATTCCCGTCATGGGCCACATCGGACTCACGCCGCAGTCCGTGCATCAGCTCGGCGGTTACAAGGTCCAGGGCAAGGATCACCCCTCGGCGATGAGGCTTCTGGAAGATGCCAAGATCCTCGAGGATGCCGGCGCGTTCTCCATCGTGCTGGAGTGTGTCCCCGCTCAGCTCGCGGAGAAGATCACGGCTTCGCTCTCCATGTCTACGATCGGGATTGGCGGCGGGGTGCACTGCGACGGCCAGGTCCTCGTGGTTCACGACATGCTGGGGCTCTTCGAGCGTTTCACGCCGAAGTTCGTCAAGAAGTATACAAACCTGAACGTGCAGATCAAAGGCGCCGTCACACAGTACATCGACGAGGTGAAGAAGGGGACGTTCCCCGGATCCGAACACTCCTTTTAACAGGCTGGCAAAAAACGCCCGTCTGCGGCGTTGCCCTCGGCCCGTGTCGCTCGACGTACGACCATGGTACGCCTCGCTCCCCGGGCTTTCGGGCGCCTTGCATCCAGACATTTTTAACCAGCCTGTTACTGACAGAAGATCATGGATGCAAAAAGGCCCCATTCATTCACAATGATGCATGGGGCCTTTTCTTTCAGTATGATCAGAGATTCTCTTCCAATCTGTTTTCTTTGAAGGCCTCGATGGCGGCTTTGACCGGTCCCGAGGCGCCAAGGAAAATTCTCACCCCTGCCCCTTTCAGCACTGCCGCCGCCTTGCGCCCAATATGCCCCGTGATGACGCAACCCACGTTTTCGCCGGCCACGAGATTCCCGGTAGCCGTCCCGCGGGTGATTCAATGCATGCCGGCTGTATTTTCTTTTGACGCGTGCAAGCCCGTGCTGACGTCGTAGAAGATGTAATAACGACAGCGGCCAAAACGGGGGTCCACGAGGTCGTGCAGCTCGGGTCCTGTCGAGGAAACTGCGATTTTCATGGGATTTCCTTCCTTTCTGAACAATCGTCAACCTTTTCATTGACCGACCTGAGTCGGCCGGACATCTCCTTGAGAAAAGAGACCACGATCTTTGGATTCTCCCTCAGGATGGTTTCGAGATTGGATTCCGAAATGGCCACGAGCCGGGTGTCCGGGGCGGCTGCCACGGCCGCTGCCGTTCTCGGGATCTGGATGAGCATGGCCATCTCCCCGAAATAGTCTCCGGCCACCATCTCCCTGAGCAGGTGACCCTTCTTGAGGATGCGGACAGAGCCTGACAGGATGTAAAACATTTCCCGGCCCGTGCTGTCTTCCTCGAAAATCACTTCGCCGGCCTCGTGGGACCGGATGAAGCGTGAAGGCACGACGGGAAACGGGGCCTCATCGGATTTTCTGTCCTCGAAAAACCGCGACAGCAAAAGGGCCTCCCTGCGGCGGATATTGGCCAGGAGCTCCGTTCCGAACAGGATCACGGCAAAGGTATAGTAGACCCAGACGATCAGAACAAAGATCGCCTTGAGAGAGCCGAACGTGAGACCGTAGTCGGGATTGTACTGCAAAAACGCCACGAAAAGCGGGCGCATGACCGACCAGAGTCCGGCGGTGAAAATCGCGCTCACGAGGATATTCCATCCCTCGAGACGGACCGGGGAAAAGACCAGGAAAAAAATCGCGAGGAAAAGAGCCCCTGCAAGCGGGGGCACCGCCGCGTTCAGCAGGATCGGGAGGCCGCTCTTCTGGTCGAGGTAGTCGCCCAGGGCCGTGGCGTAGAGAATCTCGGCCCCCACGAGCCCGATGAACAGCAGCAGAAAGAGAAGGACGGAACCGAAGTCGATGAGTTTTTCCCGGACATATCCTGCCGTGCGTTCCGTCTTGAAGACGTTGATGAAACCGGTCCGGATCGTGCTGACCAGGGGGACGATGGACCAGAGCAGCAGGATAAAGCCGATAAAGCCGAAGGTTATCGTTTCCGCCAGGATGAAGACCTCGCGGAGAATGATCTCGTAGTACTGCGGAACGATCTGGATGATCAGGTGCTCGATTGCCCGGCTCACCCGCTGAGAGGAAACGAAGAACTGGCTGAGAAGAAACATGACGGCCAGGCACAGGGGAATCAGGGCGAACACGCCATAGAAGGCCAGCGTGGCGGCTGTGTGAAGATCCCGGTTTCGAAGGAAGGACAGGACGGAGAATCGCACCACCACGATGGGGGTGATCCACCGGTCCCGATGTTTCTGGAAAGGACTCGTCGAAAGAAGGGTCACGGCGGCTTCTCCTGCCCTGGAAGCGGGAAACATCAACCGAAGCGGGTCCCGATTATAGAAGGACCCCGGGGAAAAATCAATGGAAGAGTCCGGGCACGCTGCCCAACTTGAGCCCACGCTGCGGCGTTGACAGGCGCCCTCCATTGATGCTAAGGGTGAGTCCGGTACGGAGCGGGAAGTCCCGCCCCCGGGCCCGATCCATTGACGGAATCATCAGGCAGGAGGATGACGGATCCAGAAGGATGTTCAAGACCTTTTTCCTCAACCTTTCCCTCACCAAGAAGCTCATCTTCATGATGCTCTTCCTGACCGCGATCCTGCTGGTCACCCTGATCACCATCTACTGGCAGTCCGAGAAGAACATGCTGGCCCAGATCGAAAGCCAGACGGCGGAGCTGGCCCAGGCCGTGCAGGTGGGCGTCGAGGAGGTGACCGGGGGGGCAACAAGCGAGACGCGCCTGGAGCAGTACCTGACCTCGCTCAAGACCAAGGGGATCAAGGAGATCTCCATCATCAGCAATGCCGACGAGATCATCGCCAGCACAAACCCCAACAAGGTCGGCACGCCGGTGAGCCAGAAAAAGAAGGAACTCATCATCAAGGCCGAACTCGGGGAACCCGCCGTAGATCAGGAGGGCAAGGCCTACAACGTCATCATCCCCGTCATCGCCGGTCAGGCCCATTATGGCTATATCCATCTTCAGATCAACGTCGAGAGCCTCCAGGAGACCATGAGACGGAACACGACCATGCGAATCATAGCGGCCCTGTCTGTATTCGCCATCGGCATCGTGATCTCGACGTTCCTGTCCATCTGGTACACAGGACCCATTCACAATGTCGTCGCGGCAGCCCGTAAAGTGGCGGCCGGCGATCTCGACCAGAATCTGCCGATGGACCGCAAAGATGAGATCGGGGATCTGACCCGGAGCTTCAACGACATGGTTCAAAAGCTCCGTGAGCAGAGGCGTCTCGAGGAGCGGCTCCGGGAGGCGGAGCACCTCTCCGCCGTGGGGCAGCTCGCACGGGGGATCGCTCACGAAATCCGCAACCCGCTGAACTTCATCAGCCTCAGCATCGATCACATCAGGACGAAATACCGTCCCCAGGACGGAGCCCAGGCCGAAGGGTTTGTAAAACTCGTCGAGAGCATGAAAGGAGAGATCCATCGGCTCGACCGGCTCGTCCGTGATTTCCTCGACTACGGAAAGCCCCTGAAACTCGATCTTCAGCCCGTTCAGACGCAGGAGTTGCTCGCCGATGTCGTAGAGATCGTGAAGGCCAAGGCGGAATCCGACCATATCCAGATCATGGAGCGCTATGATGCCCTGCCACAGATCCGGATGGATGCGGAACTCATCAAAAGCTGCCTCTTCAATGTGGTCAACAACGCCTTCCAGGCCATGCCGGGCGGCGGATCGCTGACGATCGAGACGGAAGGACGGAACGGATGGTTTGTGCTTCGCCTGATCGACACGGGAATCGGTGTGTCGAAAGAGAATCTCACGCGGATCTTCGAGCCTTTCTTCACGACCAAGAGCCAGGGGCTCGGCCTGGGCCTTGCCATGACGAAGCGAGTCATCGAGGAGCACGGCGGAAAGATCGAATTCGTGAGCACCGAGGGTCAGGGCAGTGAGGTGACGATCAGCCTCCCTATCTCTGAAACGGCCACGGATCGGACAACGGTAGTTTAAGGAGACGACAATTCATGGCGGTCATTCTGATCGTAGACGACGAACCCCTCCAGCGCGACATCCTCAAGACCATCCTTTCCGATGAGGGATATGAGACCTACTCGGCCGCCTCCGGCGAGGAAGCCTTGAAGCTGGCCAGGACATACGAACCGGACGTGGTGCTCTCGGACCTCAAGATGGGGAAGATGGACGGCATCGATCTTCTCGAGAAGCTCAAGGGGTTAAAGCAGGTCCCGACGGTGCTGATCATGACCGCCTTCGGGACCATCGACTCTGCAGTCGATGCCATGAAGAAAGGCGCCTTCGACTACCTGACGAAACCGCTCGACAAGGAGGTCGTGCTCCTTGCCATTCGGCGTGCCACGGAGCGCAAGGAGCTGATGCAGCGCAACCTCGAACTGCGCAGGGCCCTGAACGACATGTTCAGCATCCAGGGGATCATCGGCCACTCCAAGGCGATCAAGGACGTCATCCACATCATCCGGAAAGTGGCCGACAGCCCCGCCACGGTCCTCATCCTGGGCGAAAGCGGCACCGGCAAGGAGCTGATCGCCAAGGCCATCCACTACAACAGCGGCCGCCGCGAGAAGGCCTTCATGGCCATCAACTGCGCCGCCATCCCGGAGACGTTACTCGAGAGCGAGCTTTTTGGTTATGAGCCCGGCGCCTTTACCGGTGCCACCCAGCGCAAGAAAGGGCTCTTCGAGGCGGCGAACAGCGGTACGATCTTCCTCGATGAGGTCGGAGATCTCCCCATGATGACCCAGGCCAAGATCCTCAGGGTCCTGCAGGAGCGTGAGATCATGCGTGTCGGGGGCCGCGAGTCCATCAAGGTCGACGTCCGGATCCTCTCCGCCACGAACAAGGACCTCCAGATAGAGATGAAAAACGGTCACTTCAGGGAAGACCTCTTTTATCGCCTGAAGGTCGTGACCATCCAGATGCCCCCGCTCCGGGATCGCAGGGAAGATATCCCCGATCTCGTAAACTTCTTTCTGCAGAAGTTCAATCACAATGTCGCTAAAAACATTTTAAAAATCGATGACGGGGCGATGAAGGCGATCATCCACTACAACTGGCCGGGCAATGTCCGCGAACTCCAGTCCGTCCTGGAAAAGGCCGTTTTGATGTGTGAATCCGACACGATCGGCCTCGGTGACATCCGGGGGGAACTGAGAACGGCACCGCGGCCTGCCATGGGCATCGAGATCCCCGACGAGGGGATCGACCTCGAGGAGTTGGAAAAGGAGCTTCTCGTGAAGGCCATGGCGAAATCCAGCAATGTGCTTGCAAAGGCCGCCAGGCTTCTGGATATCAATTATGATGCTTTCTGGTACAGCTGGAAAAAGTATGAGCTGGATGACCCTGCAAAGCGTGAATCCCTCAGGTTCCTCCTCAAGGAGGACCTTCCCGACGGTGGGATCAGCTATGAGGAACTCGAGCGGGACCTGCTCAAGAAAGCGATGGAAAAGGCAAACAACGTCGGAGCCCGGGCCGCGCGTCTCCTGAACATGAGTTACCGTGCTTTTGCATATCGCTGGGATAAATATGGGATGAACCGGCCGGCCCATGACTGACCTCTCATTTTCAAATAATGTAATCCGCCCTCCAAAAAATGCAACATCATTCCCAAATTAGTTTTGACTTTCCGGAAATGGTAAGTTTGTTCCTGTAATTGTAAATTCCACTCGAAGTCCAACCGCTGCGTTATTTTCAACTGCTTGATTATATTCATTATATGTCTCGTGTGGCTTCTGGCACGGTCCTTGTAAAGTGTCTGCTTCAAAACAAACGAAAGGGAGGTGACAACAAATGAAGAAGGTTCTCGCAATCCTGTTTGCAATGATTTTCGTGGTGGCGACGACGGGTCTGTGCTTCGCCCAGGCCGCTCCTGCAAAGGCTCCCGAGAAGAAGGAGGCTGCTCCGGCTCCCGAGAAGAAGGCTGACGACAAGAAGGCCGAGCCCAAGAAGGACGCCAAGAAGGCCGACAAGAAGAAGGCTGACAAGAAGAAGGCCGAGCCCAAGAAGGATGCCAAGAAGGAGGCTCCCAAGAAGGAAGCTGCTCCGGCTCCGAAGGCTGAAGAGAAGAAGGCCCCCGAGAAGAAGTAAGCACATCTGGCTTCATAATATGAGTCAGTGTCTTAAAGGGGTACCGGTAAGCCGGTACCCCTTCTTCTTTTGATTTTCCTTACGTTTTCCTTTTAACAGACAACGTTCCCCCGCTCATCGTTGCCTTCGAATGATTCAAGTCTTCTTAATCACTCCGCAATCATTGCATCCGCACTATCAAATCCCCTTCACGATCAACGAATGCAGTGTCGTTCGATTTCCAAATGCGTAACAGGACCTTGAAAAGAACCTGTTTTTTTCCGAATTATGTCAGGAATATCCAAAATTAGGATGTCGCGTTTGAATAACGTAAAATAATAGTTTACAATCGGGGAACATCTTTTATAAGTATTTACAATTATTCACTTATATTTGAATGTGACCGATGGCATGCTCCTTGATATAGTATCGATCAAGTTCAACGGAAAGGAGGTGACAACACATGAAGAAGGTTCTCGCAATCCTGTTTGCCACGATGTTCGTGGTGGCGACGACGGGTCTGTGCTTCGCCCAGGCGGCTCCGGCAGCAAAGCCGGCCCAGGAAAAGGCAGCGGCTCCCGCTGACAAGGCTGCTGACAAGAAGGTCGACGACAAGGCCAAGGCAGCCGACAAGAAGGCCGAGCCCAAGAAGGACGCCAAGAAGGCTGACAAGAAGAAGGCTGACAAGAAGAAGGCCGAGCCCAAGAAGGATGCCAAGAAGGAGGCTCCCAAGAAGGAAGCTGCTCCGGCTCCGAAGGCTGAAGAGAAGAAGGCCCCCGAGAAGAAGTAAGCTACCCGATCTAACATATCAAGACAGGCTTACCGGAGGGGCATCGAGAGATCGATGCCCCTCGGGTAGCTTAGCTTTTCCGCGAAAAAGACCAAACTGCTCGATTCAGGATCGAAATCATCCTGCCGGACTGACGCGTAAAATCTTTTATCCAAGGAGAGCCGGTGAAAATCCGATTCCTCATCCTGTCAGCCTTGATCTCAATCGGCCTGCTTTATGCGGCCTGCGGTCAGCCTCCGGAAAAGACACCCGGCAAGGTCGTCACCTCGAGCGCAAAGAAATCCGCCGAACAAAAGAAAACGGTACGTGTAAGGCACCTGTCGGGCGAGGTTCTTGCCGTCAATTCCAAAACGAAGACGATCACCGTGAGATTCAGGGACGAGGATCTGGAGGTTCAATTCGACGACAACACGGTTGTAAAAATAGACCTCGATACCGTCAAGCCTTCCGACATCCCTCCGGGTACACGGGCAACCGTAAAATATATCGAGAAGAAAGGCCAGTTTGTCGCCAGGGGGATCTTTATCTCGACAGAGACAGCCGAGAAGAAAGAGGGTGCCCCACAGTCCTTCTATCGTAATTCCGCAAGGCAGGCTCACCCGTTCACCGGGGGATTTCTCCTCTTCCATTCATGAACATCCGATTGGCGTTCTCCCTCGATGCGCCTCTTTCGTTTCCAGATATTTTGTAATACGGTGAAATGTAAATCCTGAATGGACAGGGAGGTGTTGACATGGTGGCAGCGCCGCGCAAGNCGATCCGTCTTTTCCGACAATCAGCCATCCTGCTTTGTCTTTTGCTTTTTCTTTTTTCCTGCGCCACCGCCCCCGTGACAGAGCGACGTGGTCTGCATCTCGTCCCGGATTCCGAGCTTGCGACCATGAGCTACCAGGAGTACAGCCAGGTTTTGAAGAAGTCGAAACTCTCGACGGATGTGGTCAAGGTAAACATGGTGCGCCGCGTCGGACAACGGATCGCGACGGCCTCGGAGCAGCTGTTGAATGAAAAGGGCCAGGGGGAAGACGTACGGAATTACAAGTGGGAATTCAATCTGATCGAGGACGACAAAACGGTCAACGCCTGGTGCATGCCTGGAGGCAAGGTGGCCGTCTACACGGGCCTGCTTCCCATCTCACAGGACGAGAACGGGCTTGCCGTCGTCATGGGGCACGAGGTGGCCCACGCCATCGCCAAGCACGGTAACGAGCGAATGAGTCAGGGGCTGCTGACACAATTCGGCGCCATCGGGCTTTCCCTGGCGCTGGCCGGAAATCCCGGGGCCACTTCGAACATCTTCATGCAGGCCTACGGCGTGGGGACCCAGGTCGGGTTCCTGCTCCCTTACAGCCGCGTCCATGAGTCGGAAGCCGACCACATCGGGCTGATCCTGATGGCCAAGGCAGGCTACGATCCCCGCGGGGCCATTGTCCTGTGGCAACGGATGAATGCCAAAGGCGGCTCCCGACCGCCGGAGTTTCTCTCCACGCACCCTGCCCCGGAGTCCAGAATCCACAACATCGAGACACAGATCCCCGAGGCCATGCAATATTACAAGGTGCAGCGCTGAGAAACGGAGCTTCAGCATAAAAGGAAAGGGGCCGAGATTGCTCTCGGCCCCTTTTGTTTTCTGGTAGCGGGGGATGGATTCGAACCACCGACCTTTGGGTTATGAGCCCAACGAGCTACCTGACTGCTCCACCCCGCGTCGTATCATTTTATAATATGCGTCGATGACCTATAAGTCAAGGTCTATTTCCGGTATCCCGCAATGAAAGCGGCCTTCCGGCCGTTTAGAAGACAAAGACAGCGGCAGCGACAACGGTCGTCCACCCGCCTTTTCTCGGGACGATGGCGGACTGCGTCACGTTTCGCGTCCGAACGATTTTCCCGCTGATCTTGAAGATTTCCTTGTTTTCGTCCCAACTCTTGTCGACGTCGAAATCGATACCGAGTGTGGAGGCCAGCATAGCGGCTGCCAGATCCTCTGCGTAGTCACCGGCCGGCTTTTCAGGCTGCCCGTATGCGTGGTGCTCGCTGATGTAGCCATACTGCGAGGTGTCGGCCGGAATGGCGCAACCGACGGAGGCGGCCAGCATCCGGTAGGGCTCGTTGCTGGAGCAGCGGCTCATGACGCAGTAGGTGATCTCCCCGGGATGCTTTTCCTGCAGCCCCTTCGCCTTGGAGATCATCCTGCAGCCCGGAGGAAAGATGCTCGAAACGTAAACCAGGTTGAATTTCTCGATGCCCGCGTTCCGGAGGGCCAGCTCGAAAGAGTGAAGCTCTTCCTTGTGGTTCCCGACACCCTTGGTGAAGAAGATCTTTTTGGGTACCCAGATATTCACGCATCCTCTCCTTTATCAGGATTTTTTCGACAAATAACCCATCATTCTGTAAGCAAGCCTGGCCGCCAGGAAGTCCGGGGCCACCATACCGGGGATGGGCGCCAGTTCGACAATGTCGAACCCGACGATGCGCCGCTTCCGGCAGACCTCCCGGATCACATCGAGAACGTCATGCCACAGCATTCCCCCTGGCTCGGGGGTCCCAGTTGCCGGCATCACCGAGGGGTCGAAGGCGTCCAGGTCGACACTGATATAGACATCCCTCGATAGGTGGCGAAGGACTTTGCTGACCCAGCCCCTGTCCTTTCGTATCGCCGCAGCCGTGAAAACGGGGATGCGTACCTTCCGGATATAGGCGGCCTCTTCGACACTCATGCTCCGGATACCGACCTGCACCACCGGGCAGAGTTCCTTCATCCTTCTGCCGATGCAGGCATGGCTGAACGGAGTCCCCTGATAAGCGGCCCGCATGTCGGCATGGGCATCCAGGTGCAGCACCGAAAGCTTCGGATAGCGCTTCCGGACGGCCCGGACGGCCCCGAGCGTTATGCTGTGCTCGCCGCCCAACATGACGGGAATCTTTCCCGTCTCGAGAACGTCCGTTACGGCTTCCTCGACACGATCGAGCATGCCTTCCGGCCCTGCTGCGACAGCCTCCAGAGGCGCCAGGGTGTGGATTCCCGCCCTGTAGGTCTCCGCATCGAGCTCTTCGTCATAGAGCTCCATATTGCACGAGGCCTCGAGGATGGCTGAAGGCCCCTTGCGGGCCCCTCCCTGGTAAGTCGTCGTCAGATCATACGGCACAGGGACAACGACAAAGGCCGCCTTTTCGAGTGCTTCGTATTGTGGATCGATCCCGCCGAAATTCATGGACCTTTTCCCTGAAATTTAAAGAGCATTTGCTAACACATTCCAGAAGCCCTGTCCAGATTTTTTGTCTCTCCCGGGCGAGGTGCCCGCAGGACGGCAATCGAGCAGCTTAAAAGGGCTTGCCGACGTAATAGCAGAGATCGAAGACCCCGCTGTCCATGACAAGATAAGACCGGTGATTGAGCCAGTCGCCCAGCAGGACGAAATGCCGCTGCCCGGCACCGACGGTGTGCGTCCTGATCGCCGGCAGGTGGCAGTGACCGAGTATGACCGCGTCGATGCCCTCCTCGAATTTCTCCAGGGCGAAGGCCTCCATCTTGGTGGCCAGCCCCTCCTGGGGCTTTGCCAGATACTCTTTGCTCGCATCGGAGCTCAGCCTGGCAAACCGCCACAGCAGGGAAAGCGGCAGCAGCCTCTGGAGTCCGAAAAAAAGCCGGCTTCTCAACACTCTGCGAAGCAGACGGTAACCCCTGTCCGTCTCGTCCACCAGGTCTCCGTGTGCGATGTAGATCTGTTTGCCGTCCAGACGCAGAAGGGTCTCATCCGTGAAAACCTCGATGCCGTGGCAGCGGGTGAAATAGTGGGCAAGGTAGAAGTCGTGATTCCCCTCGAAGAGATGAATCTTTACGCCCCTGCCCTGCATCGCCGCCAGTTCGTCGATCACGGGCTGAAAGCCGGGGTAGACGACTCCGNCCTTCGAGAACCAGAAGTCGAACAGGTCGCCCACGATAAACAGGTGGTCCAGGTTTCGCGATGCATCCCGGAGAAAGCTCAGCAGCAGGCCGCAACCCTCGTCGTCGGCTCCTCTGAGGTGTGCATCGGAAAAAAAGACGGCCCTCATCCCCTCTTCCGCGGCTTGCCGGTTTTTGCAGGTGTCGATGTGACCCTGCGAACGATCTCTTCCGAATTCCTGAACGCTTTTGCCGTCTCCGCCTCAGTCATCCCGGCGCCGCGCGCGACCCGGCGGGCAAACTCGCGGTTGACAAGATCACCGGGCGAATGGGTGTCCGTGTTGATCACCAGGGCAGCGCCATGCCTGCGTGCCAGGACCGCCACATGCCCGTTACCCAGGCAGTGACCCTTGCGAGTGGAGATCTCCAGATGGATGCCCGCCTTGGCGGCAAGCTTCACCGAGTCCTCGTCGATGAGACCCGGGTGGGCCAGGATGTCGATATCCGACTGGACGGCTGCGAGGTTCGTCCCTTCCGCCACAGGTTCCACCAGGGTTTCCCCGTGCACGACGATGATCTTTGCCCCGGCCTTCCTCGCTTCTTTCGCGAGTGCGGGAATCCACCGGGGCGGGACGTGTGTGATCTCGATCCCCGGGAGGACGAAGAGGCCATAGGCCTCGGAAAGCTTTCCGCAAACCTGCGACACCCTCGAGAGGATGAAGTCGAAGTTGGAGTGATCGGCATGATCCGTGATGGCCAAGGCGCGGTACCCCGCAACGGCCGCACGCCTGGCCAGTTCCGACGGGATCAGCTCCCCGTCGCTGAAAAGGGAATGCATGTGCAGATCGATCATGGCTCATCTCCTGTCGCGCCCGCCCTCCTGAGAGGGGCTCCTTCACGGGCAAGAAAGTAATCGTTGATTTACAGGATTATGTTGGATTAATAAAGAAAAAACTGATACTTGAACAGATCGGATCCGCGGGATTCCAGCCCGCCGGGTCGGGCTCATCGCCCGGGGCGGCATAAAGGCATGTTCAGCATCCTGAACCGTTACATCTTCAAAGAGGTCCTCTACCCCTTTCTCATGACCCTCTTTGTCTTCACCTTCGTGCTGATCATGGGGCGCATCCTCAGCCTCGTCGACCTCATGCTCAACAAGGGGGTCGACTTCACGGACATCCTGAAGCTGATCCTCTTCCTCATGCCGGCGCTTCTGCTCTTCACGATTCCGCTCGCCCTCATCATCGGCATACTGATCGGGATCGGGCGGATGTCGCGGGACAACGAGTACACCGTTCTCAAGGCCTGCGGATTGAGCCTCCACCAGATCGCCGCCCCCGTTCTGGCGGCGGCCCTGATCGCTTTCGCGCTGGCGGCCCTGACGAGCTTTTTTCTCATCCCGAAAGGCAACCTGGAGGCCAAGAACCTCCTCTTCCGGGTCGTGAAGCAGAAGGCCAGCGTGGGGATCAAGGAAAAGGTCTTCAACGATGATTTCCGGGGCATCGTCATCTACGCAGACCGGATCCCCGTGAACGGCGATTCCATGGAAGGGGTGCTGCTCTACGAGGAGACCACTGCCGACGAACCCAGCACGATCATCGCCGCAAAGGGCACGCTCGTCTCGAACCCCCAATCGCTGACGGTCACGCTGCGTCTGGAGAACGGCAGCATCCACACCGTGGACCCCGAGTTCAAGAACTACAAGAAAGTGGACTTCAGCACCTACGACGTGCGTCTCGACTTCAAGGGGTCCGCCTCCGACGAGAAGCGCGTCAAGTTCAGCAAGATCGACGAGATGACCCTGTGGGATCTCCGGGATCAGATCGACAATCCCGGCCCCGATGGCCCCTCGAGACGCGAGCTGATCATCGAGTTCAACCAGCGCCTGGCAAGCCCCTTCACCTGCCTCATCTTCGCGATCCTCGGCATCCCGCTGGGGATCCAGTCGAGCCGTTCGGGAAAGATGAGGGGATTCACCATCGGCCTTGCGCTGGTCATGGTGTATTACGTGTTTCTCCTCTACGGGAAGGCCCTCGGAGAAACCGGGAAGATCCCGCCCGTCATCGGGGTCTGGACGCCCAATGTCCTGTTCATGGCGGCGGGGCTCTACGTCTACTTTATGAAGGCCCGGGAGCGCGAAATCATCCCAAAGTGGCTGCCCGTCGGAAGGCGGGAGGGGTGACGCCATGACGGTCCTCGATCGCTACATCGCCCGTGAATTCATCCTGACATTTTTCTTCGTCCTCCTGGCGTTCCTCTGCCTCTATCTGGTGGTCGACTTCTTCGAGCGGATCCGCATGTTCCTCAGCAACAACGCCACCCTTGCCCAGATCGTCTCCTACCACCTCTACACCGTGCCTTCCGTCGTAGCCACGATGATGCCCGCCTGCGTTCTGCTTGCGGCGCTCATCACCTTCGGGCTCTTCTCGCGCAACCACGAGATCGTCGCCATGAAGGCCAACGGGATCAGTCTTTACCGCATCGCCCGTCCCGTGCTTGCCTTCGCACTGCTCGCCTGCGGGCTGAATTTCCTGCTCAACGAATTTGTGACCCCGGCGGCCAACTGGCAGGCCGAATACATCAAGTACGTCGAGGTCCAGAAGAAGAAGGAATGGGGGGCCTTTAAGGAGAACCAGATCTGGTACAAGAGTCAGAATGCCATCTACAATTTCAAGCTCTTCGCTCCGGCAGAGAATCGGCTGAAGGGGGTCACGATCAGCTACCTCGATGCCCGATTCAACCTGCTTTCAAGGATCGACGCGCGCGAGGCCCTCTGGAAAGGGGATCGCTGGGAATTGAGGGATGTCCTGCGGACGACCTTTGCCGGCAAGGACTTCCCGGTTATCGAACGCCTGCCAACGCTCGACGTCGATATCGCCGAAAGGCCTGAAGATTTCCAGATCGTCCAGAAAAGCGCCGACCAGATGGGCTTTCGGGAGCTGAGAAATTACATCAGAAAGCTCCGACAGGAGGGCTATGACGCAACGCGATATGAGACGGACCTGCATGGGAAAATCGCTTTTGTCTTCGTCAGTCTCATCCTGGCCCTGATCGGAGTGGCCTTTCCCATGCGCTCAGAGCGAAGCGGCGGGATTGCCCAGGGGATCGGCATCGGGGTCATCATCGGGTTTTCCTACTGGATCGTATTTGCCTTCACCCTTTCCCTGG
>WSSedA1B3DRAFT_1000076_pt1 | contig 25907 bp, 21 predicted proteins | sample WetSurSiteA1Bulk_FD_9468 | JGI IMG/M metagenome (IMG submission 9468)
GGGATATATTTACGCTGGTATGGATCGAGACCCTGATGCTCTGCACGACCGGCGGCGTCCTCGGCATTATGATGGCTCTGCTCCTCTCAAGGGTTGCGGACATAGTGATACGCCAGATACTGCCATACGCACCAAGCGGAGGCCTTGTAGTTATTAACCTTAAACTCATCCTTATCACACTGTCTGTAATCCTTTGTATCGGGCTTCTGAGCGGTCTCTATCCCGCGTGGAAGGCGGGAAGGGTCAGGCCGCTTGAAGCGATAAGGAGCGAGAACTGAAGATGGCTGATAATCTTATATCAATAGATGCGAGAAACCTGACAAAGGTCTATTCACGGGGAAACGAGGAGGTTCTCTCTGTTAACGATGTCTCACTGCAGATCAATAAAGGCGATTTTATCTCAATCATCGGACCTTCAGGGTCCGGAAAAACCACACTGATCAACCTTCTGGGTTGTCTCGACAACCCGACCTCAGGTGAACTATACCTGGGAGGCCGGCCGATTTTTAACACATCCAGGCGCCTTTCCGAGCGTGAACTGACCGGGATCAGGAGGGAGGTTTTCGGATACATTTTTCAGAATTTCTACCTCATCCCAACCCTGACGGTTATAGAAAACGTGATGCTGCCCCTGACCTTTTACCGCAAGGCAGGCTCGGATAAGGAGGTGGACAAACTGCTGAAACTTCTCGGGATGGACCACCGGAAGAACCACCTCCCGGGGCAGATATCTGGCGGAGAGATGCAAAGGGTTGCGATAGCCAGGGCGATGGTGAATAAGCCTGAAATACTTATGGCTGATGAGCCGACAGGCAATCTGGATACAAAACGGTCTGCAGAAATTGTCGAGGTGCTCAGAGATCTCAGCCGACACACGGGACTGACTATAATCATGGTGACACATAACGTGAAGCTTGCCGAACAGGCAAATCGTATATTCAGGATGAGAGACGGCAGTATTTCCGAGATTGAATCAGGACAGATAACTGAAATGGGGTGAAAGAGTTTTCTGAAAAACCTTTCATCCTGCTATAAGACAAAAGGCAATTATCCGAACAATTGCTTTGAATAAAACAGAGACTGGAGGGTCATGAGTCGAATCTCGTTAGCTCTTATAATTACGGTCATCGTTTTGGTTTTCACGCAGCCAGCCCCCAGCTGCTCTATTGAAGACCCGGAAGGAACGATATCCGCCCTGAAACTGAGTTCCTCTGGAACTTTGCCTCAGGCCGTCTCGCAAAATACTGAAACATTTATAATTGAATGCGTTTTTTCATTAGGTGCGGAGGCCGGCATTTTCAGGCATCTTTTTCCGGACCTGGAGCATTTTGATTCTTTGCCTGTCTCTGTAAGGGATTATCCACCCCGTTTAGATGCCTGGAGAATTCCGTTATACTTGTCTGAAAAAAGGATGTTCCGGATGGAATCGGGAGAACATCCGGGAGATGAGCAGTATTTTATTACACAAAAGGAGGGCTGAAAGATGAAGAGATTTGTCGAAAAATGTATTACTGTGATGTTAATTTTGGCATGGATAGCTGTCCCTGCTTTCGCAGCAACAGAAGAAAAAGGATCAGCAACCAAAGGTAAAGAAATTACCGTCACCGGCACAGTCACATGCACTCATTGCAAGCTCGCAAATCCGGACAAACCTTGCAAGCCGGGATGTTGTGAGAGGTGCATCAAGGCAGGCGACCCGCCTTTGCTGACAGACAAAGAAGGAAACCAGTACATCCTCCTGACCAGTGAGAAAGGAGTGTCGTTAATGAATCCGGAGAGGCATAAAATGCTGGGAGGGATGGTTACTGTAAAGGGTGTGCTGGTCAAGGGTAAGGGTGTCCAGGCTATTTACGTGGACAAAATGGAAAAGGCTGCAAAGAAGTAGCATAAATAGTAAACAGGCAGATTATAGCGGGAAAATAAGGCAGTAAGAGCTTACATTGTTGTTATGAATTTTTTGCTCTTACTGCCTTTCTTATATCTGGTTGATTGTGTGGAAAAATATCTCCTGCGGCTTTTCTTTGTTGGCCGTTTTGATCGATTTTGTGTAATAGTTGAGGTCAAAATGAATTATCTCTGTTTTTTCTATCGCTATACTGGCAGTCTGTTGCTTTTGTCACTGCTTGTAGGGTATTCCTTGCTGTGCGGTGGCTGTAACACCAGCCCCATGTCAGCGCACCCAAAAGAGTATGAAGGGACCGATCTGCTTGTAAGGGTGAACTTCAAACCATTGCCGGATAAAATGCCCGACAGTCACGACGACACGCCGGAAATGATCGATCTTGGACGCAAGCTCTTTTTCGAAAAGGAGATTTCCCTGACCAAATCCCAGGCATGCAATGACTGCCACAGGCTGGATTATCAGCGTGCGGGTGTTGACAACCTGCCTACATCAAAGGGCGCCAAGGGTATCTCGGGCAAAAGGAACTCTCCTACCGTGCTTAACGCCGGGTTCGAAGTGGCACAGTTCTGGGACGGGCGTGCCTCCGATCTGGTGGAACAGGCCAAAGGACCGATGCTTAATCCCATCGAGATGGCCATGAGCACTGAGAAGGATGTAGTAAAGCGGTTAAAGAGCTCGGAGGACTATTGCAGAAGCTTTGAGCTTGCCTTTCCAAAACAGGCGGAGCCGGTAACCTTCGATAACGTGGCCCGCGCCATCGCAGCATTTGAAAGGACACTTATCACACCCTCACGCTTTGACCGTTACCTGAAAGGTGAAACAGAAGCCCTCAGCAGTAAAGAGAAAGTCGGACTTAATCGGTTTATGGATACAGGCTGCATCGAATGCCACAACAGTTACACTGTGGGAGGGCGCATGCTGCAGAAAATGGGGATATATCACCCTTACGAAAACAAGGCGGATACCGGGCGTTACAAAATTACCAAGCGGAAGGAAGACAGATATGTCTTCAAGGTCTGCATGCTCCGCAATGTTACACTCACTGAGCCTTATTTCCATGATGGACGAATATCTACTTTACCCGAGGCTGTCCGTCAGATGGCCTGGTTGCAGCTTGATACTAAACTGGGTCCCCGTGAGATTGATGAGATCATACGATTCCTCCATACATTAGAAGCAGAACAACCAATCAGTGTTATGCAACCTTAACTGTGTTCACAACTCTGACAAGATAGTATCCCGTATCGCCAAAATAAATTCGCTCAATACTCCATCCTGCAAATATCTGAATAAATTGATTCATAAAGCAGGTCAGAGATATGCTGTTTACGACTTGTAATGTGTCATATTTGGTTTCTTAAAGTCAGGAAATTTGCCCTGTGTATTGGCAAAAAGTCACCTGGACAAAATATTCTTTATATAAGAATATAAATAAATCAACAAGTTTATTCTGGCATTCATTTTGCTTTTCATTTTTTAATTCTTTCCCTTTTTAAAAGTAATGATTTGTAGGACAATTGCTGACAAAAAAAAGAGTATTTTGCTGATACACAAATTCAAATTATATTGGTATATTAATTAAAATATTAAATAAAATAGTTTTTGGAGAGGATCATGGAATTCCAACACTTCATAAAAGACATACCCTTTTTCAGCACACCTGAAGACAGAATCTCTTCACCGGTTTTTTTGCTGATTAACGAATATTGCAAATGTGGAGCGTATGCAGGATGCGCTTCCCTGTCAAATATCTCTGATAAAAATCCGGAAAGCCGTTATCCGGGAAATATTAATTCCGGCTCAAAGGATTTGATTTTTGAAAAATACGAAAATGAACGAAACGATAGGAGGAGAAGACAATGAGAGTACATGAAAGACATGGAGGGGGCTATTCAGCTATAACCTTTAAATGGCATCTTGTCGCCTTTGTTTTGCTAACAGCGTTGTTTGCCTGGAACGATGCTAATGCATTCACTTTTACTCTGGATGTAAAGGATGAAACCGGCGCCGCTGTCAGCGGGTTCCGTTACCTGGTTGAAGAAGACACGACACATCCTGTGAATCTGGGGACACATGACCCGAATAGTCTTGGAACAAGCATTCACAGAAGTTATGCGCCTGTTGTGACGAACGGAGAAACAGCTACCGGCAGTGCCGTGATTACCGTGCCTGACGGAAAGAGATACGCTGTTTCCATACTTTCGAAAGCAAACGAATATACTATGAGCGGCGCTCATGTTGCGGACCAGCAGACTTCTGTAACTGTTTACGTAAATAGACTTCCTATACCGACTGCCCAGATATCCGTATTCGTATTCAATGACAATCATCCGATAGACAACGCCCCGAATCAACCTTTTGAACAGGGGCTGCAGGATTTCTCCGTCATCATATTCGACCAACTGGGCCAGATGTCGCAAGACGCCTTCGGGAATCCTCTCGGTACAACCTATCAGTTCGATATAGCAGGGAACCCATTGACTGATCCTGTTACAGGTGCATATTTAGTTGATATGATGGGATCAGGCGAAATCAAAACAGATGCAAATGGTGAGGCCTTGGTTAAATATTTACCGCCGGGAAAATACGGGATACGCGTAGTGCCGCCCCATAATCAGAACTGGTACCAGACTTCCACTATTGAAGGCACACCGGGAATAGACGCCTGGGTAAAAGCAAATGAACCGACAAGGCTTTTTGAATTTGGCCCAGCCCTTTATCATGTTTTCATAGGATTTGTTCAAAAGACAAACTTGCTCAATACGATACCGGTTCCCGTTGGAGGTTCAAAAGGTACAATAACAGGAAAGGTTGTTACCATCCATTCTTCGCGCCCTCCTGCATTGACGTTTTATGAAGGCTACCCTGTCCCTGAATGCTGGATAGGGTTAAACACAGCTGCCGGGGAAGGCATTTATGTAGCTCAGTGTAATCCTGACAGTACTTTTACGATAAACAATGTACCTCCCGGGACATATCAGCTCGTTACGTGGGATACACCCCTTGATTACATCTTCGGATTTACGACTGTAATAGTCCCTACTAACGGTGGTACTGTAAATCTTGGCAATGTCGCAATGAACGCATGGTTTGCTACTTATGAGGGAAGCGTATTCTATGATGCCAACATGAACGGCAAGAGAGACAACCCGATGACAGAGCCGGGCATCTCGAATCAGACTATGAATATCCGTTTCAGGGACGGTTCGATGTATCAGACGCAGCCGACCGATGTGAGCGGAGAGTTCAGTTTCGTTGAGGTTTTTCCGTTCTTTAGATATCTTATCTACGAGGTTGATTATGCCCGGTACAAACCGACAGGAGCGACACTCGTTGTTGATGACGGAGGGCCTCTTGCCCCCGGCGCAAAGAACAATCCGCAGATCCAGCCGGGGGGACTGCCATACCGCACTGAACTTGGTCCGGTTTTATTGGAGGCAATGACACTTTACGCAGACCAGACGAATACTATTGAATGGGGTAAGGTGCCTTATGCTGCAGGTGAAAACGGCGGCATAGCGGGTATCGTTTATTATGCGACTACCCGTGCGGAAGACGACCCGAGGTATGCTGCTGCTGATGGATGGGAACCGGGGATACCAAGGGTTCAGGTTAACCTCTATCAGGACGCTGATGGAAACGGCGCAATTGATAATATAAACGGAGTTCCCGGAATCCAGCTGGCTGACGTTGATAATTACCCGTTTGATAATTTCCCCGGGCCTGAAGACGTCGACAGAAATTCCAACGGTGTTTTTAATCTCGGTGACGCTCTGGATTATACCCATACGGACAGCTGGGATGACAATCTCCCTACAGGATGTGTCGGCCCACCGCAGACTGTTTACGGACAGCCCATTATAGATTGCGCAGAGACATTGCAGACCTGGAACCAGGCTCGTCCGGCAGTTTTTGACGGTGGGTACGCATTTGGCTCTCTCGTTGGAGTCAATCTTGCTCCGGGTACATATATTATTGAAGCAGTCCCGCCGTACGGCTACGAAACGGTCAAGGAAGAGGACAAGAACGTTGTGTTCGGTGAATCTTATGAACCGAGTCCGCTCCTTCTTCCTGCTCCATGTGTTAATAATGATGAAAACGGCGGATTAGGCCACCATGTTCCTCCGGAACTGAGTCTGTACCCTGGAGAGCCTGCATTTTATGCCGGTCAGTACAGGCCTTTGTGCGACAGAAAACAGGTTGTCCTCACAAACGGAAAGAATGCGGCAGCGGACTTTTTCATGTTCACAATGGTTCCGAAATCTGCACGCGGAGTCGGGATCATAAATAATGACCTCGCCATCGAGGGGAGGACAGGTAGTCCTATTACGACTGAAAAATTTCCTGCTTCCTGGATACCTATTTCAGTCCAGGATTTCAGGGGCAAGGAGCTATTACGGGCATATACTGATGAGTGGGGTTATTACAATTTCCTCGTACCATCAACATTTACTACCAACCCGCCAATTCCCACAGGGGTATCCCCAAGCATGCTGAGACTCTGTCTGAATCATCCGGGTCCCATACCAAATCCGGGTAATCCAAGTCAGCTTATTCCGGATCCTAATTTCAACCCGCAGTTCAGTCTGACCTGCTATACCTTTGATTTCTGGCCGGCTAAGACTACTTATCTTGATACACCGGTTATCCCGGTATCTGCCTTCGCAGGAGCAATTACAGCCACACTTGACTGCGAGTATCCTGACGGTACTCCAATAATAAGCGATGTAACCGGTCCGGGGGCAGTCGGGCCTTATGCCTCTGCAGCAAACGGTACTGTACAGATAACAATCATGTCACCCGGCACATTAAATGTCCCTAATCCCAGCTGCGCCCCATTTGACAATACATGTGTGAAAACTGTATCACGCGATTATGGTTTCGGGACAACACAGGGGAGTGGGTCGGTAAGCGTCGGGAACATACATCTCACAATAACCTCGTGGGGTAATACGGTCATTACCGGCAATGTTCCGGCAGGTATGACAACAGGACAGCTTGTAGTAACAAGGGGTAACGGAAAATCTTCTGTTGAGGGCATAACCCTGACAGTAGGGGGTCCGAGTCCTACAGTAATCAACCCCGGTCCCGGGAACCCCATACAGACCGCGATAGATGCGGCTGGCTCCGATGAACTTATAATAGCCCGTCCCGGTGAATACAATGAACTTTTAATTATGTGGAAGAAAGTCAGACTTCAGGGATCTTCTTCATTCTCAACAATACTCAATGCCGCTGCAATTACACCTGAAAAGATGCAGCTCTGGAGAAATAAAATAGACGGCCTCATTTCCGGTGGCTTTGTGAGCCTTATACCGGGCGAAGATCCTAATCTTCAACTGGAAACGGCAGGCATTACGGTTATTGCAAACAATTCCGTTTTTACAAGTAATCCGAGAGCAAGGATTGACGGGTTCAAGATAACATCGGCGACCGCTGGTGGAGGTATATCGGTAAACGGTTACGCCCATTATCTTGAAATCAGCAATAACAGAATATTTAACAATGCAGGAACATACGCAGGCGGCATAAGGATAGGCACTCCTTCGTTACTGGACGCCTCATGCGTTGACAGTCTCACAAACCCTACATACTGCAGTTCCCAGAACGATCATATCTCCATCCATAACAACCATATTGCCCAGAATGGAGCAGTTGGCGGGATTATAGGCGGAGGCGGCATCGGGATTTATAACGGAGCTGATTTATACGAGATCAGGGATAATTACCTCTGCGGGAATTTCACCGGAAACAAAGGCGGTGGTATCGCCCACTTCGGACTGAGCAAAGGCGGTACGATTGCGTATAACAAGATCCTTTTTAATGAGAGCTCATTCGGAACTAACTTAGGCGGCGAAGGCGGAGGCATTATGATAGCCGGAGAGCCTGCTCCTGTTGGCGGGACCGGAGGCCTGACCCCCGGATCGGGGAATGTTACGGTTGAAGCTAATCTCATACAGGGCAATATCGCAGGCTCTGACAGTGGGGGCGGTATTCTCCTCTCATTTGTGAACGGCCAGGATGTTCTTGCTGCGAGAAACAATTCAACAAACTGGCATACCATAAATATCTTCAATAACATGATTGTTAATAACGTTGCCGGTTTTACAGGCGGCGGTATATACCTTGAAGATACTGCAAAAAGCAGAATTATCAATAATACAGTCTCAAACAATTACAGCACCGCCACAGGTGCAAACGCTTTCGGCGGCAGCACAACACTATCTACTCCCCAGGGGGCTGGGATTGTGTCAAATCTGCATAGCGCGGGATTAACGGGTGCGATAGGAACAGGCACTGCGCAGGAATTCAACAGAAATTTCTCAAACCCTGTCCTCTTCAACAACATTGTGTGGCAGAACAGGTCGTTCTACTGGGATTCTGCGCAGGCCACAAATCCTCTTGGAGGCCTTGTTGCAAATCCGACCACTCCATTCTGGGACCTGCAGGTCTTCGGCTCTGCTACGTTCAAACTTAACCCGCAATACTGCATTCTCACAAGCGCAACAGGATATGCAGGAACCAACAGAGGTGGCACTGCGAACGACCCAAGGTTCGTCGCCCCATATCTCAATAATCTTCTGGCAGCGTCCGCACCAGGGGAAGGCGGCAACTTCATACAGGTAACTTTCAGTCCGCTTACGCCTGCAGGGGATTACCATATCCAGACAGGTTCACCAGCCATCAACGGGGGAAGCAATTTATTATTGTCTCTGGTATCTACTGATTATGACAGACAGAACCGTCCAAATAGCGGTGTTGTTGATATCGGGGCTGATGAAAATTATGCCGGTATTGTTACTACCTACTCGATTTCAGGGACGGTGAGGACAGCACTCTTGTTACCGGTGTCTGGAGTTACCGTACGTTTGACAGGTGTTGCAAATGCTACAGCAACCACTAATGCCAGTGGAGTTTATATATTTACCGGACTTTCAAATGGAAACTACACAGTGACTCCAAGTCAGACAGGACGCACATTTACGCCGGCAACCAGGAATGTGACCATCAACAATGCTAATGTCAATAATATAAACTTTACAAGGAATTAGTCACAAAAATGATGTTCAAATTTGAAAGAAAGGAGTGAGCAATGAAGATAAAAAATTATAGTATCCTGATCATTTCACTTGCGTTTCTGATAATAGGGGGACCATCCCATGCACATGTCTTTGTTCAGTGTCCCGGTGATACAGATGGAGATGCCCAATGGATGTCACCGGGTGAGACACAACCTGCAAATACAGTCTGTCTGCATCTGGCAGCAGGCGACGGATATACTAAAATGGCTGACGGAAGACCACTGTATTCCTTTGGTTTCAGCAACATTACTGGCGTTATGCCCGATATGGCCATGATGGAGGGAATGCTTGCTGCAAAATTGCCGTCACCGGCGATTATTGTGAATGAGGGGCAGAATGTATACCTGACCCTTACAAATGTTGGAATGATGCTGCGTCCTGATCTCTTCGATCCGCACTCAGTCCATTTTCACGGTTTCGCCAATGCTGCGACTATTTTTGACGGTGAACCAATGGCTTCAATATCAATCAATATGGGAGCTAGCCTGACCTATTACTATGTAGCCCCTGAACCTGGGACCTATATGTACCATTGCCATGTTGAGGCTACAGAACATATGCAGATGGGCATGCTCGGCAATCTCTATGTGCGTCCCAAACAGAATCAGGGCAATCCGGGACTCGGAATCCCTGCCGGGAAATATGTATATAACGACGGCGTCCCCCCGGGAAATGCCGGCTCTACTGCCTATAACAGGGAATTCATGATACAGATCGCAGCATTCGATTCAAACTTCCATGAGTTGCACGTGAATGTCCAGCCACTTCCTTTTGCGAACATGAAGGATGACTATGCGATGCTGAACGGAAGGGGGTATCCTGATACGGTGAGGGCCTCTTCCGGATTTGATATACCCGTGGATCCTGCTGACGGAGTTACTCCGCTCAATAATGGCCAGCCTTCTCAAACCCTCACTTCTCTGATTAAAGCAAACGTTGGTGATAAGGTTCTTCTGAGGATATCAAGCCTCTCCACAATTGATTTCTACACATTAACCTCGACGGGTATCCCGATGAAAGTGGTAGGGAAGGATGCAAGAATACTCTGGGGATCTTCCGGCAACCTGTTTTATAAAACCAATTCTGTAACCCTCGGGGGAGGCCAGTCGTATGATGTTATCCTCGATACTGCAGGAATACCTGCAGGAACATATTTTCTTTATACCACAAACCTTAATTATCTGAGTAACGGTACTGAAGACTTCGGCGGTATGATGACAGAAGTTGAAATCTATCCGGCAGGCACTTTACCGCCGCAAACTGAGCCGAATACATAAGGAGGAAGAGTATGAATACATTGCAAAGGTGGAAAATAAAACTGCTTCTTACAGGAATGATGCTGTTTTTTGTCTCTTCCGTACTGTATGCACATGGAATACCAGGGGTTGCCGGCACTACCTTTAACTTTACAGCCAAGGCCGACTATATCACAACCCCTGACGGCAACAGCATCTATATGTGGGGGTATGCGCTGAATGACGGAAGGATGCAGTACCCGGGTACCACTCTGATTGTTAACGAGGGTGACATTATTACCATCACACTAAATAACCGTCTTTCTGTCCCCGTATCTGTTGTATTCCCGGGTCAGAGCGGAGTTACAGCGTCAGGCGGAGTACCGGGACTTCTTACGAATGAAGCGCCGCCTGATAACGGTGTGACTACAGTGACATATCGTTTTACTGCATCGAAGCCCGGAACCTATACCTATTACAGCGGGACAAGGACAGAGCTTCAGGTGGAGATGGGACTTGTAGGCGCACTTATTGTAAGACCATCCATGATGGACCCGATGCACCATGCATATAACCATATTGATTCGATGTTTGACCATGAGTACCTGTTCCTGCTGACTGAGATCGACCCTGTAATCCATGAACTGATTGCACTCGGCAGGATGAATGAGGTAGACAATACTACCTATTGGCCTGTGTACTGGCTCATTAACGGGAGGGCAGCCCCTGATACCATGGGAATGGACAATGATCCTATGCTTCCCACACAGCCATACAGCTGTATGCCTATGATGCATCCGGCCGATAGAGTGCTTATGAGGATGATTGGAGCCGGAAGAGACATGCATCCATTCCACACCCATGGGAATCATCATCGTGTTATTGCACGGGATGGAAGGCTTCTTGGCAGTACCCCCGGTTCAGGTGCAGATCTATCTGAACTCGCATTTACAACAACGGTAGTTCCGGGTTCTACTGCAGATGCGATATTCACATGGACAGGAGAAAAACTCGGATGGGACATGTACGGACACAATCCTTCTGACCCGTTGGAGCTAAACGAGTATGCGCCTGATCACGGTAAACCATTCCCGGTAATCCTGCCGACCAACCAGGATCTGACAGGCGGTTTGTGGTATAGTGGCAGTCCTTTCCTGGGGTCGCTTGGGTCTTTGCCTCCCGGTGAGGGTGGTTTTAATCCAAACGGAGGGTTCTTTTTCATGTGGCATTCCCATAACGAAAAGGAGATTACCAATAACGATATCTTCCCGGGTGGATTACTGACTATGATGGTTATCGAACATCCTTCTGTTTTGCTTACGAATCCATAAGAGGAAAGGAGAAAGCAATGAACATACCTATTAATAGAAACATTCTGAGCAAAAGCGCTGTCATCTGTATTATGCTCCTGCTGATCCTTTCAGGCGCATCTTACGGAGCTACCGTCAATGTGTATTTGAAGTCCCAAGTTACGAACAAGGTCATGCCTGACAGTACGAATATAACGATGTGGGGCTTCGCTTCATGTAATGCAACGTTCACCTCATGTACTCCTGCAACTGTGCCCGGACCGCTTATCACTGCAACTGAAGGTGATACGCTTAATATTTATCTTAGAAACAGTCTGAATCTGTCAAGCGCTTATCTGGAACCTGTCTCAATTGTTATCCCCGGTCAGAAAGCCGGATTATTTCCTGTGTGGGTTCAAGATACTGATGGCAGGAATAGGGTGAGATCATTCACTAATGAAACGCCGGCTAATAATTCAACCGTTGCAACATATACCTGGACGGGAGTTAAAGCAGGCACATATCTCTATCAGAGCGGCACACATCCCGCCTTACAGATTCAGATGGGTCTTTACGGAGCATTGCAGGTATATCCTGCAACTGCCGGTCGCGCATATAATGATCCTTCGACCGTTTTCAATACTGAAAAAGCGGTGCTATTCAGCGAGATCGATCCTGCTCTTCACACATCTGTTGCTAACAATACTTATGGAACATCTATGACAAGCACCATTGATTATGACCCAAAATATTTCCTTATCAATGGGGAACCTTATAAAGCTCTGATGCCTCCACTACTTACCGGCAACACCGGCGATATAGTACTGTTGCGGTTTCTTAATGCAGGGCTTGAAACTCATGTCCCTATAATGCACGGGCTCTACATGAAATTAATTGCTGAGGACGGCAACCTTTACCCTTATTCAAAAGAGCAGTATTCAGTAATGTTGCCCGCAGGGAAGACATTGGATGCTCTCATCACATTGCCCGGCATTTCCTCAATCCCTTTGTATGACAGGATGCTTAGTCTCACTAATGGAGCAGCTTCACCCGGTGGTATGTTGACCTACCTGAACATCAATGTCCCGGTACCGCCCGTAGCCAATCCTGATACTTATTCTGTTAATGAAGATACACTTCTGAACGTTGCTTTACCGGGAGTACTCTCAAATGACACAGGGGGAACATTGACCGCGTTACTGGTGAACAACGTGCAGCATGGCACTCTCAATCTTAATGCGAATGGATCATTCACGTATATGCCGGCATTCAATTACAATGGTCAGGACGGTTTTACCTACAAGGCGAACAATGGCGTGTCCGACAGTAATGTTGCGACAGTTACAATTACAGTCAATCCGGTGAATGACCTTCCTGTTGCTGCTGCTGATGCTTATTCTGTTTTTGCGAATAATACCCTGAATGTTGCAGCCCCCGGTATTCTCGCTAACGATACAGATCCTGAAAACGCAGCTTTGTCAGCCGTTCTTGATACAAATGTAACACATGGAGTTCTCGCACTGAATGCAAATGGTTCGTTCACCTATACTCCGAACCCGGGGTATACTGGTATTGATTCGTTTACATACAGGGCCAGTGATGGAATTGCAACCGGCAACATAGCAACAGTCACAATTACTATAACCTTACCTCCTATAACTGTGACCGTACCCAATGGTGGAGAACAATGGGGTGTCGGAACGACTCAGACAATCAGGTGGACATACACCGGCAACCCGGGGACATCAGTCAGGATTGAACTTCTGAAGGCAGGAGTGGTTAACAGGACAATTGCCTCATCATACTCAATAGGAACCGGAGGGAACGGCTCATACAACTGGACGATTCCATTGAGCCAGACCATCGGGAATGACTTCAGGATAAGGGTCACGAGCACAACAAACGGCTCATATACGGATATAAGCAACGGGAACTTTACAATCACAGCGCCGACAATCACAGTAACAGCTCCTAACGGCGGGGAGACCTGGACGAGAGGTTCATTACGTACGATAAGATGGACATACACGGGTAATCCCGGGAATTTTGTGAGGATAGAACTTCTGCAGGGTAATACAACAACAGTGGCGCGCACAATAGCTTCTTCCGCTCCGAGAGGAAGCAATGGCAGTGGTTCATATCCGTGGTTTGTCCCGATAAATCAGGCAACAGGTACCTTTAGGATAAGGGTTACGAGCACAGTAATCGGCGCATCCACTGATACGAGCAACAGCATATTCACAATACAGTGAGGATGATGTTTAATTACAGATTTAAAGCTGTGCACATGATTTTGACGGGTGTTCTTGCAGCCTGGATCTTCACCGCAGCGGCTTCTGTATACGGGGCTTATGCGATGGAGGTTCAGGGGCAGGACACCCTGACTAAAGTTGCACGGAATTTCGAAGAGAAATGGGGCATAAAAATTCTGAGCATAAGGTTGACTGCAGGAGGTTACATGCTTGATTTCCGTTACCGGGTTCTGGACCCTGAGAAGGCAGCGCCTCTTTTTGACCGTAAGATCAAGCCTTATATTATGGACCAGACAAGCGGCGCAAAATTTTCAGTTGCAGAATCGCCTAAGGTCGGGGCATTGCGCCAGACAAGAAAACCTGAGGCAAACCGGAACTATTTCATGATATTCGCCAACCCCGGGAAATATGTGAAGAAGGGGAACAAGGTGACAGTTATTGCAGATGATTTCAAAGTAGAAAACCTGGTGGTGGAGTAATCAGAATCATATGAAAAAACTCTTATCAATTTATACAATCTTTTTAGTCTTTCTTCTCATACCGGCATTCAATGCCGGTGCGGGGAATATAGACGTTGAGCTGAGAAAAGCCCTTCAGATTTACGACCCTCTCGAAGAAATCCCGGTTATTATCACCCTGACTGATAAGGCGGATCTTGCTTTAATCCGGGATAAAAACAAAAAAGCACGCAGAGCCAAAATTATCAGGGAACTCAGGAGCGAGGCAGCCATAACACAGGGAGAGCTTAACAGTTTTCTTAATAACAGGAATGCCGGAAAGATCAGGCAACTCTGGATCATCAATGCAATAGCTGCCAGAGTGCCCGCACAAATGATATCAGAACTGGCAGCATTGCCTGGAATTGGCAGTGTATCACTCGACTACACTATCAGTGCTCCTGTGATGACAACTGGTATGACGGCATTGCCTGAATGGAATATAACTGCTATTAAAGCCCCTGATGTCTGGACTCTTGGATATACAGGAGCCGGAGTAGTAGTTGCCAATATGGACACCGGAGTAGACATACATCATCCTGATTTGCAGGCGAAGTGGAGGGGCGGGACCAACAGCTGGTATGACCCAAACGGAGAACATGTTACCCCTGATGACGCACACGGGCACGGCACACAGACAATGGGAGTGATAGTGGGCGGGACAGCAGGGGGTATGGCAATAGGAGTTGTACCTGATGCAAAATGGATAGCAGTAAAGATATTCAATGATGCGGGAGTTGCATCCATAAGCGCTATCCATCAGGGATTCCAGTGGCTTCTCGACCCTGATGGAAATCCTGATACCAATGATGCTCCTGACGTAATCAATGCATCATGGGGATTTCCAGAAAACGCAGGCCAGTGTATCCCGGAATTTCAGCAGGACATTCAGAATCTGAAGACAGCGGATATCGAAGTAGTCTTTGCGGGAGGCAATTCAGGACCCTCAGCCAATACAAGTGAAAGCCCTGCGAACAACCCCGGATCTTTTGCAGCCGGTGCAGTGGACAATACAAACACAATAGCATCGTTCAGCAGCCGTGGTCCTTCCGCATGCGACGGAAGCATTTTCCCGCATATAGTAGCGCCGGGAGTGAATATCACGACTTCAGACCTTACCGGAGGAGGAGTATTTCCTGATTCATATGCATATGTAACAGGCACATCCTTTGCTGCGCCACATGTCGCAGGCGCGGTTGCTTTATTGTTAAGCGCCTTTCCTGATGCTGCAATATCCGATATTGAAACAGCCATTGAACAAACTGCACTGGATCTCGGAGTGCCGGGAAGCGACAATATTTACGGAAACGGGTTAGTAGATGTGATGAATGCCTACAGCCTGCTCCTTGCTACAGCAGCCAGTCCTGATATCAATGTTGTCCCCGCTCTTTATAATTTCGGCAGTACCGTGATACAGACCAGTTCTGCATCAACGACATTTACTATAACAAACAAGGGGACTGCAGACCTTGTCATGGGCACGATAAGTCTGACCGGACAAAACTTCTCCGAGTTCAGGATACCGAGAGAAGACTGTTCAGGGAAGACGATCGGGCCACAACTGACATGCACAATTGATATTCTTTTTTCACCGGTATCAACGGGAATCAGGACGGCATTTCTTACATTGCCTTCTAATGACCCTGATAGCTCCTCTCTCAATGTCTCCCTGCAAGGCACAGGAGCACCCCCTCCTCCACTTACCCTGACTGTGCCCAATGGTGGCGAAAACTGGACTGCGGGTACAGGCCGGACGATCACCTGGAAATATACTGGAAACCCCGGGAACTATCTGAAGATAGAACTTCTCAAGGGCGGAGTGTTAAACCGCACGATAACATCTTATGCAAGCAAAGGGAGCAACGGTACCGGTTCATATAACTGGACTATTCCTTCAAACCAGACGCTGGGCACTGATTTCAGAATCAGAATTACCAGCACGGCTAATGCTGCATATACCGATACAAGCAATGGTAACTTTACCATTCTCGGTCAGCAACCTCCACCACCTGCAGGTGCATCAATAACCGTGAGATCTCCCAACGGAGGAGAAAGATGGTCTGCCGGGGGAACGTATGCGATAATGTGGAGTTATACGGGAAATCCCGGCACTCTGGTGAGGATTCAGGTTTTCAAAGGCGCAATAGTGAAGGCCCAGACATTTGTTTCGACAGGCACTGGTGGAACCGGCTCTTTCAATTGGGCGATTCCATTGGCTATGCAGCCGGGGACCGACTACAAAGTCAAAATAACGAGTACAACCAATCCCGCTATAACCGATATGAGCAACGCTAATTTCTCGATAGTGCCATAGCAGTTTGTAATGAGAGTCTGTATAGAAGTCGGGAGATCATCCGGGACAGGCTCTCAGTTGCCCATAAGACTGCAGTAATCTTATCCAGTGATAAACCCCTCACAATAGTATTCTGGTATAATAAAAAACTTTCTTTAATGGAGGATACGCTTCAAATGAAAATAGTCATCTGTATCAAGCAAGTCCCCGATACGGCAGAAGTGAAAATCAATCCCGAAACAGGGACGCTGATTCGTGAAGGGGTCCCGAGTATCATCAACCCCTTTGATTTGCATGCCCTTGAAGCAGGATTGAAGATAAAAGAAAAAACCGGAGGTTCAGTCACGGTTCTCACCATGGGTCCGCCCCAGGCGGAAACTGCGCTCAGAGAGGCCATTGCCATGGGTGCCGATGAGGCGATCCTCCTTTCAGACAGGGCATTTGCAGGTTCCGATACCTGGGCTACGTCATATACCCTGTCGAAAGCAATAGCAAAGCTTGATGCCGACATCATAATCTGCGGAAAGCAGGCAATAGACGGTGATACCGCCCAGGTAGGACCTGAAACTGCCGAGTTTCTCAATATTCCTCATGTCTCCTATGTAAGGAAGATAGAAGAAATTGCGCAGGATTCTATAAAGGTACAGCGGATGATGGATGAGGGATATGATCTCATAGAGTCCTCCCTGCCTGTACTCTTAACTGTAGTGAAGGAACTGAATGAGCCCAGGATGCCTTCGCTGAAAGGGAAGATGGCGGCGAAAAAAGCAGTCATAAAAACATGGGGGGTGTCTGATATTCTGGCAAACGAAGATGATATCGGGCTGAAAGGTTCACCGACACAGGTGAAGAATGTTTTTACTCCTGAAATGCGGTCGGACAGAAAGATTCTCGAAGGCACACCGGATGAACAGGTAGATGCTCTTCTTCAGGAATTAAGGGGGTTGAAATGCCTGTAATCGTCAATCTTGAAAAATGCCAGGGTTGTGAAGATTGCCTGTCTTCATGCCCCTTTGAAGCCATAGTCATGAAGGAAGGGAAGGCATATATCAATGAATATTGCCAGTCATGCATGGCCTGTATCAGTGTATGCCCTGAAGGCGCAATAATGGAAGTTGAAAGCCAGAAATCTGAAAGTGCGGATACTGGGGCATACAAAGGCGTATGGGTGTTTGCCGAGCAAAGAGGCGGGAAAGTGGTATCAGTTGCATATGAACTGCTCGGGATAGGAAGAAAGCTCGCTGATGAGAGAAATACCGAACTTGTAGCAATACTTTTTGGCGCACCTGATGCATCCCCACAGGAACTGATCAGGTGGGGGGCCGATAAGGTATACCACGGAAAGCATCAAATTCTGGAAAGTTTCAATGATGAGCCATATGCTCAATTACTGACCACCCTGATAAAGGAACACAAACCGGAGATTGTACTTACAGGAGCAACTCCCATTGGCAGATCTTTTTTCCCGAGGGTGGCGGCGCGTCTGAGGACGGGATTGACTGCTGATTGCACTTCACTTGCAATCGACAAAGACACCGGGAATATGCTTCAGGTGAGGCCTGCTTTCGGGGGCAATATCATGGCTACAATTCTCTGCCCCTCCACCCGTCCGCAGATGGCAACTGTGAGGCCGAGGGTCATGAAGCGGGGACAGTATCGATCGGAAAGAAAAGGCGAAATTATCGAAGTCAGGACAGAGGGTCTTACCTCAAGGACGAAAGTTCTGGAGACGGTGAAAGAGGTTTCTGATATAACAGTCAATCTGCAGGAGGCTGAAATCATTGTCTCAGGAGGGAGAGGCCTTGGAGACCCGAAAGGGTTTAAGCTGATTGCAGAACTTGCAGAATTACTCGGAGGGGCTCTCGGTTCATCAAGGGCTGCGGTAGATTCGGGATGGATTCCTTACAGGCATCAGGTCGGGCAGACCGGGAAAACGGTCTGCCCGAAAATATATATTGCCTGCGGAATATCAGGGGCAGTGCAGCATCTTGTCGGTATGCAATCATCGGATATTATCATTGCGATCAACAAAAATCCTGAGGCGCCCATATTCAATGTTGCAACGTATGGTATTGTAGGGGACCTTTATGAAATAGTGCCTTTGCTCATCAAAAAAATAAAGGAAATGAAGGGGCAGTAGAAAGGGATTCGGTCGTCCCGAATTCATTTCCGGATCCCGTTGTTTATATCTCTGAAGTGAGATGTTGAAACAGGCCAGCATGCAATACAAAAGTCAAAGGGGTGATAATTCCAGATGAACATATGTTTTGTCTTTCCGGGGCAGGGGTCTCAATATGTCGGTATGGGGAGAGATATACACGATACTTTCAGTGTTGCACGGGAAACTTTTGAACAGGCTTCAACTGCACTGGGGTATAACATCGCTGAAATCTGTTTTAACGGACCGGCTGAAGAATTGAATAAAACCTTCAGGACACAACCGGCAATCCTTACGGTCAGTATTGCAATCCACAGGGTATTGGCGAAAAAAGGTGTCAAGGCGGTTGTGACCGCGGGTCACAGTCTCGGAGAATATTCCGCCTTGGTGGCAGCGGATGGTATGACCTTTCCTGATGCTGTAAAAATAACTGAAAAAAGAGGACAGTTCATGCAGGAAGCTGTTCCCGAAGGGAAAGGTCTTATGGCTGCGATACTGGGTATGGAGAGGAACAGTGTGGATGAAATCTGCAGGGCTGTAAAAACCGGTTATGTATCGCCTGCGAATTATAACTCCCCCGGTCAGGTTGTAATCGCAGGGGAAAGGATCGCTGTTGAGGAAGCGATTGAACGGTGTAAAGCTGCCGGTGCAAAAAGGGCGGTTGCGCTTTCTGTAAGTGTTCCCTCTCACTGCGCGCTCATGGAGAGCGCATCGAAGAAACTTTCGGATATCCTTGATACAATAACCATAAAAAAGCCGGCGATCCCTGTGGTGAATAATGCAGATGCAGTGTTTCTCAATGAAGGGGTGGAAATAAAGTCCTCTCTCGTAAGACAGCTGAACAGCCCGCTCCTGTGGGAGGATTCAATGAAGAAGGTTGCAGAGTCAGGGACAAATATTTTTATAGAAATTGGTCCCGGAAAAGTTCTTTCAGGACTGATAAAGAGGATCGTGCCCGAAGCGCGTATTTATCATGTGGAAGACGGGAAAAGTCTTGAAAATACCCTGTCCGGAATAGGATAGCAACGGTAAGAATGCAGGAGTTCATCAATAAATTTCTCCGGTATCTTGAATTCGAGAAAGGGGTGTCAGTTCATACGCTGAGGGCATATAAGAAAGATCTTGAAGCTTTTTCCAAAGTCGTACAAGCCGGACCCGGGAAGATAGATGTGATTGACGTACGCGGGTTCATCGCAGGACAGATAAAACAGGGATTGAACAAGACAACTGTCAGCAGAAGACTTTCGAGCATAAGGTCTTTTTTTAAATTCCTTTATAGAGAAGGTTATATCCGGTCGAACCCGGCTAAGCTGGTTTCAAATCCAAAGGTGCAGAAAACGCTCCCCAGGTTTCTTTCTGTTGATGATGTTTTTTCTTTAGTGGAGCAACCGGAAGGCATAGGTTTCATCCCTGCCCGTGACCGTGCAATTATGGAACTCCTCTATTCAAGCGGGTTAAGGGTTAGTGAATTGTCAGGACTGAATACCGATGATATCAATACGAAAGAAAATCTTGTCAAAGCAAGGGGAAAGGGGAAAAAAGAACGTATCGTCCCTGTAGGATCAAAGGCAACAGATGCAATAAAGACCTATCTCATCGAGCGTATTCTCCTGAAAAGCAGGGAAAAGGCCCTGTTTCTGAACAGGCTCGGGACACGATTGACAGACCGGGGCGTAAGACGTATAGTAGAAAAATATGCAGGAAAAATGGCGCTGAATGCCAGGATTGGCCCTCACGTGCTGAGGCATACCTTTGCAAGCCATCTCCTTCAGGGCGGTGCAGACCTCAGGGTTATACAGGAACTTCTGGGACATGCTTCACTTTCTACAACACAGAAGTATACCCATCTTGACATAACCCATTTAATGGATATTTATGACAAGGCTCATCCCCTGGCGCGGGAGGAAGGAAACAAGAAATGAGGAGGCAGAAGTGAATCAAGAGCAGTTGATCAGAGGGACAACCGTGCTCTGTGTACGGCGTGAAAATAAGGTTGCAATCGGCGGTGACGGACAGGTGACAATGGGAAGTACTGTTTTGAAACACAATGCACGGAAAATCAGAAAGATGTATAACGAAAAGCTTCTTGCGGGTTTTTCCGGAGCCACTGCCGATGCATTCACTCTTTTTGAGAAGTTTGAGGGAAAGCTTGAAACCTACAGGGGAAATATAACAAGGGCGGCAGTAGAGCTTGCCAAAGACTGGCGAACAGATAAGATCCTGCGAAGGCTTGAAGCATTATTGATCGTAGCCGATGCCGAACATATCTTCATTCTTTCGGGGACAGGGGACGTGATCGAACCGGAAAACGGAATAGCAGCAATAGGTTCCGGAGGTGCATATGCTCAGGCTGCTGCGCTGGCGCTTGCAGAAAACACCGGTCTTTCTGCCCGTGAAATTGTTGAAAAAGCGATGAAGATCGCATCGGATATCTGTATTTATACAAACGAACAAATTCTCATAGAGGAACTCAATGGATAACCTTACCCCCAGAAAAATAGTAGAAGAGCTTGATAAATATATTATCGGACAACACAAGGCAAAAAAGGCTGTTGCCATTGCAATGCGAAACAGGTGGAGGCGGCAGCAGCTTTCTCACGAAATGAAAGACGAGGTGCTTCCGAAAAATATCATTATGATCGGTCCGACAGGCGTCGGAAAGACCGAAATTGCACGGAGACTTTCGCGCCTCGCTAATGCCCCTTTTGTGAAGGTTGAAGCATCGAAGTTTACCGAGGTCGGCTATGTAGGCCGCGACGTTGAATCAATGATCCGTGATCTTACGGAGATATCCATAAGCATGGTGAAGACAGAACATATTGCCAAGGTGCAGGAGAAAGCGAAGAGTCTTGCCGAAGACCGTCTGCTCGATCTGCTCCTTCCCCCGCTGAGGTCACCAAAGAGTTCGGGACCCGAGGATGAAGAAAGGGAACGGCATAAAGATACACGGGAACGGCTCAGGGTACAGTTGATGGAAGGAAAGCTCGATAACAGGTATGTGGATATCGAGGTCAGGGAAAAATCGATTCCTTTTGGTGTTGTCTCGAATGTGGGACTTGAAGATCTTGAAATAAACCTGAAAGAGATGCTCGGAAATTTCATGCCGGAAAAGTCAAAGAGGAAGAAGGTTAAGGTGCCGGAGGCGCTTGCTATCCTCGTTCAGGAAGAATCTGCAAAGCTTATCGATATGGAAAAAGTTTCAAGGGAGGCAATCGAACGCACTGAGCAGACCGGTATTGTATTCATCGACGAAATAGATAAAATCGCCGCCAGGGGACACGCGCATGGCCCGGATGTATCGCGGGAGGGGGTGCAGCGAGACCTTTTACCGGTTGTTGAAGGGACAACGGTAACCACCAAACACGGAGCGGTAAAAACCGACCATGTTCTTTTCATTGCTGCTGGAGCGTTTCATATGTCAAAACCCTCTGATCTTATCCCCGAACTTCAGGGAAGGTTCCCCATTCGTGTTGAACTTGAAGCGCTTGGGAAAGATGAATTCATCAGGATACTCACCGAGCCATACAATGCGCTGATTAAGCAGTATACCGCTCTCCTTGCCACTGAGGAAGTCACTCTTGAGTTTACCGGGGATTCAATCGACGAGATAGCGCACATTGCAGCCCATGTGAATGAGAAAACCGAGAATATCGGCGCCCGGAGGCTTCATACAGTTCTTGAAAAACTTCTCGAAGATATTTCTTTTGAGGCGCCGGAAATGAAGAACGGCAACCTTGTGATCGACAAGGGCTATGTGCGGGAGAAACTGAACGAAATCGTGCAGGACGAGGACCTGAGCAGGTATATTCTGTAGGGAACTGTTTAAAGAGATGATAACCCCTCCTTCCCTCCCCTTAGTTTAAGGGGAGGATGGGTGGGGTTATTGAGCGAGTTGTACAAAAAAGGGAGGGTGCGATTCGAAGCGGCTCCTGTCAATCGGCACGAAATGTTTATTTTCTCACCGTGTTGTTCTGTTTACTCTCACTCACTTCCTGTGCTTCACGTCCTTCCGGGTATCCGCAATCCGGCTACGGGGTTGCTTCATGGTATGGCGCCGAATTTCATGGAAGACCTACTTCGTCGGGAGAAACATTCAACATGTATGCACTCACCTGTGCACATAGGGAGTATCCCTTTGGTTCACAATTAAGAGTGACAAACGTTGCAAACAATAAATCCGTTTCCTGCGTCGTAAATGACAGGGGCCCTTTTGCATCAGGGAGAGATATTGATCTGTCATATGCTGCCGCAAAGGAAATAGGACTCATAGGACCAGGCACCGGAAACGTCTTTATAGAATATACACGGAGAGATATCTCCTATATCAGGGAGGTTAACTATGGAAGTGCCCAAGGACCGTTCACTATACAAGCCGGGTCTTTCAGAGAGTATAGGAATGCTGTCCGCCTCAAAGATTCGTTGGAACTCAAGTATAAGAATGTGTATATTATAGAAGCAACAATCAAAATTGATACCTTTTACCGGGTGAGGATCGGAAAATATTCCCGGAGAGATGAGGCATACGGATTCGCAAAAATGCTTGCAGAAGAAGGCTATGCTATTCTCATTACAAGCTATGAGGAGAAGATCTAAGGACATGCCCTGAGATTCTGTCCGGCAGGAATTCCGGGTTTGAGAGAAAACAGCAACAGTGGTACAATTTATCACAAATGAACAGACACTATCCATGGGACTATCCCAAATGTCTTGCCAATGAAACGATGGAATGCCTGTAACTCTTATGAACATAAGCGGTAAGACAAAAATTACAGGAATTTTTGGATATCCGGTTGAACACACGTTATCGCCTAAAATGCATAATGCAGCGTTTCAGGCGCTTGGCCTCGATTATTGTTACGTTCCCTTCCTCATTCATCCTCAGTTTCTGCAACAGGCTGTTGCTGGAGTGAGGGCATTGAACATCGCGGGGGTGAACGTAACGGTTCCTCATAAGGAAAAAGTAATCCCTTTTCTCGATCATGTAGATGAAGAGGCATTGTTTATCGGTGCTGTGAATACCCTGGTCAACAGAGAAGGAGAACTGACAGGGCATAACACTGACGGCAGGGGATTCATGGAATCGCTTGCAGAGAAGCGAATATCGGTCGAAGGGAAGGATGTCCTCATCGTAGGAGCAGGCGGAGCCGCTAGGGCAATAGGGTATTATCTCTGTCAAAAAGCCAATAGTCTGACCCTGCAGGGGAGAACCAGAGAGAAAGCAGAGCGTCTGGTTCAGGACTTATCCGGAGTACAAAACAATGTTAAGTTTTTCATGGAGTTGTCCGATCTGAGCAGGTTTCAGGTAATCATTAACGCAACACCCTTGGGATTGAAAGATGAAGACCCTTTGCCGATAGATACAGCTCTGCTCAAAGCAGGACAAATCGTCTGTGATCTCATATATAAAGACACGGTATTGCTCAGGAAAGCGTCGGAAAAACAGTGTATTACCCTGAACGGTCTCGGTATGCTCTTATGGCAGGGAGCACTTGCATTTGAATTATGGACAGGAAGGAAACCCGACGTGGAAGTCATGCGCAAGGCGTTAAATGAATCTTCATAGTGTGTTGTTGTCACCCTGAACTCCCTTCTCTACGAATTGTAGACATGTCCTCTCTTCAGCAAACAGAGAGATTCCGCAACAAGTTCGGAATAACAAAACGTGAATGTATGAGTCTCTGTTTATAGAACAGCATACAATCATGAGTAAGTAAGGCATTTTGACCTCTGATAAAGAAACATTGTCCAAATATACTCACCTGTTTGTACAAAATAATAAGATAAAACAATGAATTACAATATGGCATTGCATTTGCTTCCGGATACTTGAGCCTTAGTCTGTTAAGAGATAAAAGAAAGCAACTGCTTTAAATTAATCGTTGTTTGTGATACCATTGTATCGGATTGATTTTGACAACCGTGCAAATATATTGGAGAAATTTGATTAGAGGAGGCCGGGGGAGATGAGAAAAAGCTCATCTATTGAAAAATAGCTGTTTTTTTGCAGACCGTATTGAAAGGAGGCGAATTATGAAAGGAGAATACATCCTTAGTAAAGAGCTGGAAACAGAATTGGAATTGCAGGGATTCAACCGTCGCGATTTTTTAAAATATTGTGCTGCAACTGCTCTGCTGTTCGGCCTTTCGGAATTTGAATTTACAACCCGACTTGCACATGCACTGGAAAAAAGCTCCGGGAAACCGCCGGTAATGTGGCTTGAAGGATTAGCATGCGCAGGGTGTACGATTTCTTTGACTCAGAGTCTCAATCCTCCTGTATCATCAATCATCCTCGATAAAATATCACTCAGACAGCATGATACGGTTATGGCTGCATCAGGCGGTCTTGTTGAACACGTTCATGATGAACTTGTGAAACAGGGCGGATTCATTCTCATCGTAGAAGGCGCAATCCCGTCAGCTGATGACCGCTTCTGCATGATAGGAGGAAGGCCGTTCAGAAAATTGGTAGAAAATGCCGCAAAGAGTGCAAAGGCGGTCCTTGCAGTCGGAGCATGCAGTGCTTTCGGCGGCATTCCAAGGGCAACACCGAGCAAGGGTATATCTGTGCAGGATGCATTGAAGAAAGCAAAAATCAATAAGCCCGTTATCAACATATCTACCTGTCCGGTCCATACTGATCATATTGTAGGGACAATTCTCTATATTCTCACAACCGGGAAACTTCCTGAACTGGATTCTAAAGGTCGTCCGTCAATGTACTTTGGAGATAAACGGCTCATACACGATAACTGCAGACGGCGCGGCCATTTTGATGCAGGCGAATTTCTCACTGACTGGAACGATCCTCAGCAGAAAGACTGGTGTATGATCCAGAAGGGATGCAAAGGACCGTTGGCTTATACTGATTGTTCTATCCGAAGATGGAATGACGGCATAAATTTCTGTATCGATTGCGGCGGTGTCTGTCAGGCATGCGGTGAACCTGCTTTCTATGATAAAGTAGCTCCCCTCTATACTGCTGAAAGTGAACCATCGAAAAAGATTCTGGCAATGAGAGAATCAGGAATATTTAAAAAGAAAGACAGCTAAAGGAGGTGAAACCATATGGCAAATAAAATTACGATAGATCCCATAACCAGAATTGAAGGACATCTGAAGATCGAAGTCGAAATTGAGAACGGAAAGGTAAAGAATGCATGGAGCAGCGGAACCATGGCCCGTGGATTTGAAGCGT
>WSSedA1B3DRAFT_1000077_pt1 | contig 25899 bp, 19 predicted proteins | sample WetSurSiteA1Bulk_FD_9468 | JGI IMG/M metagenome (IMG submission 9468)
GAGCGTGAAGGAGACCTTACCAGGGCTGCGGAGTTGCGGTACGGGAAACTGCTTGATCTCCAGAAGTCTTTGGAGAACGAGAACCAGAAACTTCTTGAGGTTCAGAAGAACAGAAAAATGCTGAAAGAAGAGGTTGATGATGAGGACATAGCGGAGGTTGTCTCCAAATGGACAGGAATTCCGGTAAGCAGAATGCTCGAAGGAGAGATTCAGAAACTTCTCCATATGGATGAGCGTTTGAGGCAGCGGGTGGTAGGACAGGATGAAGCCATTGAAGCAGTGTCGAATGCGGTGAGAAGGGCGCGTGCAGGAATCCAGGACCCGAACAGGCCTCTTGGTTCATTTATCTTTCTCGGGCCGACCGGTGTAGGGAAGACAGAGCTCGCGAAGGCGCTTGCTGAATTCCTTTTCGACGACGAGAATGCCTTGATCAGGATAGATATGTCCGAATACCAGGAGAGGCACACCGTCTCCCGCATGATAGGTGCTCCTCCCGGATATGTCGGATACGAAGAAGGCGGTCAGCTTACTGAAACGGTAAGGAGGAAACCTTATTCGGTAATCCTGTTCGATGAAGTGGAAAAAGCTCATCCCGAAGTATTCAATTTACTCCTGCAATTGCTGGATGACGGGAGGCTTACCGACAGCCATGGACGAACAGTCGATTTCAGAAATACAGTGGTCATTATGACCTCGAATATCGGCAGTAGCCATATTCAGGAACTGCTCCAAGAGAGGGCAAAGAGGCCTTCTGCCTACTGGGTCGGCACGAATTCTGAACTGAAAGAGAAGATCATGGAAGACCTCAAGGACTTTTTCAGACCTGAATTTCTCAACAGGGTGGATGAGATCATTGTCTTTAACCCGCTGTCAAAGGAATTGCTTAAGCAGATTGTTGAGATTCAGGTGAAGAGGATGAAGAGGTTCATTATGGACAAAGGGGTCGACGTCAGACTTACAGAGCATGCGAAGGAATATTTCGCGGATATCGGGTTTGACCCGGTTTACGGCGCACGTCCGCTGAAGAGAGCCCTGCAGCGGGAGATTCTTAACCCCCTTGCCGTCAGGATACTCGACAGGACATTCAAAGAGGGAGATACGGTTGAGGTGGATTTTGAAGACAGCAAACTGGCTTTCAACAGGGCAATAGAAGCTGAGGTCGAAGCGTAAGGCATCATTATTGCAAAATCTCCCCTCACCCCTCTTTACCAAAGAGGGGTATATTCCCTCCCTTTGATAAAGGGAGGGAAGGAGGGATGACCATGTTAGCTGAACAATTGAATGTATATCTCGTGATTCAATGTATTCCATAGAAATTGATACTGTCTCGAGTGCTGAGTGGTCGGCGTTGCTGCAGCAGTTCGATGATGCGACAATCTATCAGACATGGTCGTGCGGAGCCGTTCTCTGGGGAGAAAATCGTCTCAGCCATATTGTTTTAAAGGAACACGATGAAGTTATCGGACTCGCACAGGTGGCTTCGATGCAACTGCCTTTTCTCCGCAGGGGAACAGCGCTGGTTTTCTGGGGACCGGTCTGGCGCAGGTCAGGGCAGCCGAGAGATCACCAGGTTTTCTCGCACCTTTTAGAATCCCTGCGGGATGAATATGTAGAACGGCGCGGTATGCTGCTGCGGGTAATACCGAATGAGACGGGGCGTGATGAAGACAAGATAAGGACAATCCTTGAGCATTCGGGATTTCAATGGAAGAGCAGGTTTTACAGGACGTATAAGCTTGATCTTATAGCTTCTCCTGCAGATCTGAGAAAACAACTTAAGCAAAAGTGGCGCAATTGCCTGAACCGTTCAGAAAAAGAGAATCTTACAATTATCCAGAATACGGATATGGAGACCTATGATACGTTTTATAAAATATTTTTGGAGATGCAGGGACTTAAGCAGATTGAGGAGATATCTCTCGATCCCCGCCGGTTGCGTGAGATTCACAGAGATTTGCCTGAAGGAATAAAAACGCAAATCTTTCTGTGCGAGAAGGGAAAAAATCCATTGGCAGGGGCGGTCGTCTCTGTGATAGGCGATACGGCAATACTGCTCCTTGCCGCAAGCAATGTTGAAGGCAGGAAAGTCATGGCATCTTATCTATTGCAATGGAGAATTATCGAATGGCTTCAGATGAAAGGGGTGCAATTTTACGATCTTGGAGGCATCAGTCCTTCCCATCCATGGGTGAATCACTTCAAAGCAGGCCTCGGCGGGGAAAATATAGTTCATGCCGGTCTTTTTGAACAGTGTACAAATTCAGTCAGTTCTCTCTTTGACCGGTCAATGGGAATTCTGAAGCAAAGCCGGAAACGTCTGGACGGGGTAGCAGGAAAGATTAGGAAGATTTCCTGAGTGCCTTGAGAAGACCTTCTTTTGCGGCTTCGAAATTCCCTTTGAACGTATAGCCGGCTGCATTCCTGTGCCCGCCGCCTCCAAACGATACTGCAATTTCAGCGACATTCAGCGCTCCCTTTGATCGGAGGCTGGCTTTCCAGTAATTTTTACCGATCTGTCTGAAAAAGGCCGATACCTTGATATGCTTCATGGTTCGCGGGAGGTTGGCGAAGTTCTCGGTATCTTCGGGTCCGGTCCGCGTCTTCTGATACATTGCCTGCGTCACATGGGTGAACGCAACACCGTCACGGATATCAAGGGTATTCAGCGAAGCAATGAGCAGAGTGAACCTCCCTTCGGACCATATATTGTAAAGACTGTCCGATATGGATGCAGGTACTGCGCCGGCGTTAATGAGTTCGGCAGCAACCCGTAAAACATCAGCGGTTGTATTGGTATATCTGAAGGTGCCGGTGTCGATCGCTATCGCAGCGTACAGGTTGACAGCGATGTCCTTTGTTATTGCTGTCCCGAGTTCCTTGATCAGAGAGAATATCAGCATGCCCGTCGCTGCTGCATCAGGCACGATCCACCGGAGATCTCCAAAGCCTTTCTCCGTTTCATGGTGATCTATGACTGTTGAAGACCTGAAGACCAACCCGTCAATACCGGCCCTGTCAGGGGTATTACAATCGAGCAGGATGAGATTGCATGCAGAGGTCTGCGCTTGTGCTGTCGAATAAATAAATTTTTCATAACCGGGGAGGAACCTATAGAACTCAGGGACGGTGTCACGGTCATAGACTATTGTCTTTTTCCCGAGTGACTCAAGCGCCATGGACAGGGCGAGGGATGAGCCGAGTGCGTCCGGTTCGGGGCTGATGTGGGTTGCTATGAAAAAATTATCGTTTTTTTTGAGAAAGCTGATGAGATCAGGAGGAACCTTCATCTTTTTCTCCGATCTCTTTCAGAAGTTTGTCTATCCTGCTCCCATATTCAATCGAAGTGTCGATTTGAAAATCTACAGTCGGTATGTACTTCATTTTCAGTCTTTTCGACAGTTCGGAACGGACAAAACTTTTTGCAGTCTTGAGGATATCGAGTGTGGTTTTTTTTTCTTCTTCTTTCAGGACGCTAACGTACACAGTAGCCATCTTGAGGTCGCTGGTTACATCGACACCGGTGACGGTAATAAAACCGATCCGCGGGTCCTTGAGTTTATACATAATGATATCCGCTATCTCTTCTCTGAGCAGATCGCTGACTCTCTGGGAACGCTTGTAGGGAAGCATAAATTACCTCAAAAATACTACATCCGAATATCTAAATCCTAACAATAACAAAGACTATAGCAAAAAATTTGATCTGGCAAGGCTGAATGACAGCAATTTAAAATTTGTCCTTTTAAGAGTTATTTGGGATTTAGAGTTTCGAATTTAGGATTTATTTTTCTATAATTTTGTCGCTATTTTTTCGATGATGTAGTTTTCGATGACATCGCCCACTTTTAAGTCATTGAAGTTTTCTATCATGATACCGCATTCGTATCCTGTCTGGACCTCTTTTACATCATCTTTAAATCTCTTCAAAGAAGCTATTTTGCCTTCATATACAACGATATTATCTCTGATCACCCTCAGGCCGTCACTTGCCCTGTTCATTACCCCGTCGATCACATAACATCCTGCAACGGTCCCGATCCTGGATATCGGAAAGACCTGACGGACCTCGGCCCGTCCGAGGATTTTTTCCTTCAGTGTCGGTTCAAGGAGTCCTTCAAGCGCTTTCCTTACATCGTCGATCGCTTCGTATATTACTGTATAGAGACGTATGTCAACTCCCTCTTTCTCCGCAGTCTGTGAGGCTTTCAGTTCAGGACGAACATTAAACCCGAGGATAATGGCGCTTGATGCAGCTGCCAGCATAACATCTGATTCGTTGATGCCGCCAACCGAAGAATGAATGGCTTTGACTTTCACCTGCGGGTGGGTGATATTTTCGAGAGCATCCTTGACTGCTTCGACAGAACCCTGGGCGTCTCCCTTGATGATAATATCAAGTTCCCGGATTTCCCCTTCCTTAATTTTTGCATAGAGTTCGTCGAGCGTGAGTTTCCGTGCTCTGGCAATCTCGGCAAGTTTCTGTTTCTGTTGCCGTATAAGCGCTATCTGTCTGGCCCTTTTTTCGTCTTCAACGACTGAAAAGATGTCTCCTGATGTCGGCATGTCTGAAAAGCCGATTACCTCTACCGGCATTGACGGACCAGCCTCGTTGATTCGTTTCCCGCTGTCGTCGATGAGCGCACGGACCTTCCCTGCATGAACACCCGCTATGAAGGCATCACCGACTCTCAGTGTTCCCGACTGAACGATCACTGTGGCCACAGGCCCTCTCCCCTTGTCGAGCTTTGATTCGATTATCGTTCCCCGCGCTTTTCTTTCAGGGTCTGTCTTGAGTTCCATGATCTCGGCCTGCAGGAGGATCATCTCAAGCAGATGCTCGATACCAATGCGATTTTTTGCAGACACTTCGACAAATATATTTTTCCCGCCCCACTCTTCAGAGATTATCTCGAGTTCTGATAGTTCATTTTTGACTTTAGAAAGATTGGCATCAGGCTTATCGATTTTATTAATTGCAACGACTATGGGTACATTTGCGGCTTTTGCATGGTTAATCGCTTCAACAGTCTGTGGCATTACCCCGTCGTCAGCAGCAACAACGAGAACAACAATGTCTGTCACCTTTGCTCCACGGGCCCTCAATGAGGTGAATGCTTCATGCCCTGGTGTGTCAAGGAATGTAATGTACTTGTTTTTCAGTTTTACATTATAGGCGCCGATATGCTGTGTAATACCTCCTGCTTCAGTCTCGGTGACCTTTGTTTTCCGTATCGCGTCAAGCAGTGATGTTTTCCCGTGGTCAACGTGTCCCATAATTGTGATTACAGGAGGCCGGGGAAAGAGGGTGCCGGTTTCTTCCGGTGTTTCGATATCCATTACATCTTCTTCGATGGAAGCGAGTTCCAGTTTTACCCCAAACCCCTCAGCGATCAGCAATGCAGCGTCTGTATCAACCGGCTGGTTGATGGTCGGCATATACCCGAGTTCCATGAATTTCTTTATAACGTCAGAGAGTTTAACGCTGATAAGTTCTGCAAACTCCTTGACCGTGGTACCTTCCTGAAGCTTCAATGTCTTTTTCCTTGTTATGACAGGCTGAACTTGCAGTTTCCGTTCTTCAACAGGGAATGGCCTTCCTTTCCCCGCGATTCTTTTGACAGGTCTCTGGTCATGCCATCTCTTCGGCTCGATCTTTCTTATCGTTTGAAATGCCCGTTGCATGCCTGGTTTTGCTTTGAATTTTTCTAATTTCTCTATTTCAATCTCTTTTCTGAACCGTTCAGGTATCTTGATTTCTTCATCCTCTTCGGTTGGTGACGACGGAGCCTTTTCTGCAGGTTTTGTTTCTTCCGGCTTGGCTGCTTCTTCCAATTCCTCTTTTGCAGCTTTCTTTTCCTCAACAGCGGGTGTGGGTTCCTTCGGCGCCTCACCGCGAGGTTCAATCGTTTTTTTCGGCTCTTTTACAGGATGAGATTTTGCTGCCGGTTCTGCAGTTTTTTTACGAATGATGTCAGCTATTCGCCTGGCAAGCTCCGGTTCAACGCTTGAAGAGTGTGTTTTCCCTTCGATACCAAGTTTTTTTAATGCGTCCAGGATAATCTTATTCGGAACATCCAGTTTTTTAGCCAGTTCATAAATTCGTATCTTTGTCATATATAGTTAACCTTTTCCAGAAATCTGATGTCCCCTGTTATCCTGAAATAAAGCTGTGATTGCCGGATCAGGAAATGATTGCATTTTCTCCCAACAGGGCAAACAGAGCAGGAGATGTCACTCTCTGTAACAGACTATTTTCCCTTGTATACACTTGTCACAAGAGATTTAACATGTTATCATAAGAAACCTGTCGAATGCAATGAGGTAAGGAGGGTGAAAACAGAATGGCAACTTGTTTTGTATGCGGAAAACAGCGGGTGATCGGCAATAATGTCAGCCATGCCAATAAAAAGACAAAAAGAGTTATCATGCCAAACCTGCAAAAACTGCGTGTAGTTACCAGCAGTGGCATCAGGAGAGTCTCAGTATGTACACGGTGCCTCCGCTCCGGAAAAATTAAAAAAGCGGTTTAGTGAAAAGGGCGGGTTCGCTCCTCGCAGGCGTTATCAGCGGCTTAGACATAGAAGACGGGGTAACGCTTGAGGAGATCCGGAGAAGATGGGATACTCTTTTCCGGCAGCCCCTCCCCACACATATGGCCCCTTTTCTTCTCTCGCACGGTGAACTCCTGATCGCAGTTGATTCCCCTGTCTGGCTCCAGGAACTGCGGTTTCGTCAGGATGATATTCTCAGGAAACTCAGTCCGTTCCGGATAAAATCTGTGCGGTTCAAAATCGGGAAGATTTCAGGGCATGTATCATCGACTGCACGGCACTCTGCTTCACGAAAAAAATCCGGAACACTGAACGCCGAAGAAGAGTCCCTTATAGAAGATACAGTATCCGGAGTGTACGATTCAGAACTCCGGGAAACGATACGCAGTGCGATCAGGAAATCAATTCTCTGCGGAAAGACAAACCGGTAAATTATTCCATCGGTCATTCCGGCTTGTCCGGTCTACGACTCATAGAGAATCTTTCTTTAAGCACAAGGAAAGAAGGATTCCCGACAAGTCTACGACTCGTAGAGCGGGAATGACATATCAGAGAAACTGAGTGGTTCTGTTTCGAAAGGGTTCTCTTACGCTGATTCAGCCTGCTTCTCGTATACCAGGAGAGGCTTTTCTTTCTTTGTGACTGTCTCTTCGGTGATCAGGCATTCCTTGATCCCCTTCTGTGAAGGAATTTCGTACATCACCTCGAGCATGATGTCTTCAAGGATGGACCGTAATCCCCGCGCGCCGGTCTTTCGCTGAATTGCCTTTTTCGCAATGGCGGAAAGTGCGCCTTCCGAGAATTTCAGTCTTACCTTATCGAATGAAAGCAGCCTCTGAAACTGCTTTGTAAGAGCATTCTTAGGTTCTGTCAATATCTTAATCATGGCTGCTTCATCGAGCTCATCAAGGGATGCAACAACAGGCATTCTTCCGACAAATTCGGGAATGAGGCCATATTTGATCAGATCTTCCGGCTCGACCTGACTTAATATCTCTCCTATTTTTCTCTCTTTCCGGGTGACAATTTCTGAAGCGAACCCGACTGTTTTTTGCCCGCTCCTCTGTTCGATGATGCCATCAAGCCCGATAAAGGCCCCGCCGCAGACAAAGAGGATATTCGTTGTATCCACCTGGATGTATTCCTGCTGGGGATGTTTTCGTCCCCCCTGTGGAGGGATGTTTGCAGTAGTCCCCTCAATTAACTTCAGAAGCGCCTGCTGCACCCCTTCGCCTGATACATCTCTTGTTATCGAGGGGTTTTCAGCTTTCCTGCTGATTTTGTCGATTTCATCAATATAGACAATCCCCCGTTGAGCCCTTTCCGTATCGTAGTCTGCTGCCTGGAGGAGCTTCAGGATGATATTTTCAACATCTTCTCCCACATATCCGGCTTCAGTTAACGTGGTAGCGTCGGCTATTGCGAAAGGCACGTCGAGTATCTTTGCCAGAGTCTGTGCAAAAAGGGTTTTCCCCGTACCTGTGGGGCCGATCAGCAGGATATTGCTCTTCTGGAGTTCTATATCTTTTTCAGTAGGGCCGTATATCCTCTTATAATGGTTATGCACAGCGACGGAGAGGATTTTTTTTGCACGGTCCTGACCGATCACATATTCATTAAGAAAATTATGAATCTCCTTCGGAGTGGGAAGCTGAGGAAAAGATTCTCCTTTTGATTCCTGGTGCAGGGCGTCTGCGATGATTTCGTTACAGAGTTCCACACATTCATTGCATATATACACCGTAGGACCTGCAATGAGCTTTTTTACCTCTGCATGTCCTTTCCCGCAGAAAGAGCATTTCAGGGAAATTTCATCTTTTTTAGCCATCGCGCTTCTTGACCTTTATGCTGGTGATCACTTCATCAACTATACCGTATTCCTTTGCCTCATGCCCTGACATAAAGAAATCCCTGTCGGTGTCGGTTTGTATCTTTTCAATCGATTGCCCTGTATGGAGGGCAAGAATACTGTTCAGCGTCTCTTTCATCTTCAGAATTTCCCGGGCGTGAATTTCGATGTCTGTTGCCTGGCCGTGGAATCCACCCATGGGCTGGTGCAGCATAATCCTGGAATGAGGCAAAGCGAATCTCTTCCCCTTTGCCCCCGCTGCGAGCAGGAGAGCGCCCATGCTTGCAGCCTGCCCGATGCAGTAGGTTGCAATATCGGGTTTCACATACTGCATCGTATCGTAAATGGCAAGACCGGAGGATACTATTCCTCCGGGAGTATTCACATAGATATGGATATCCTTGTCAGGGTCTTCCGTCTGGAGGAAGAGGAGTTGTGCAATAACAATATTCGCAATATGATCGTCAACAGGCGTTCCTATGAAGATAATCCTGTCTTTGAGAAGACGGGAATAAATATCATATGCGCGTTCAGAACGCCCTGTCTGTTCAATAACAATCGGGATGATGCTCATTTATTCTCCTTTTTCAGTTTTTTCAACGGCTGCTTTTGATAAGAGCAGATCCAGAACTTTTTCCTGGAATATCGAGTGCTTCAGACCTTCGAGAGATCCTTCTTTGTACTGATAGAAGTTTCTGATAGCTTCAGGCGTCGCTGAGAGCCGTTTTGCCAGAATGGTTATCCTGTCGTTCACTTCATTGTCGGTAACGAAAACGCCTTCTTTCCGGCCGATTGCATCAATGATGAGAGAGGCTTTTACATTCTTTGCAGCCTTTTCTTTCAGTGCAGCATCAGGATCTTCTTTTTTCTCCTGTGATTCAGAGGCGGGGGCTGCTTCTTCAACTGGTCCCTCTGTGGCCGGCGGCAGGGTGTCCGAGTCGATATCAACGGGATCCGTGTCGTCTGCTTCGCCCTTTTGATCCAGATGCTTGCTCATTTCAATAGCTTCCATTTCTTTCCGCAACAGTGATTCAGGGACGTCAACAGGATGAGATTCGATCAGTTTATTCATGATCTCTGCCTTCTGCATCCTCCGGATCTGTTCCTCTTTCGCATTATGGATTTTTTCTTTCAGTTTTTCCATGAAAGCCGGCAGGTTTTCAAACCCGAGGTCTTTGGCAAACTCGTCGTCTATCGCAGGGAGTGTTTTTTTCTTCACTTCAGATATCCGGACCTGTATTCTTACTGTCCTTCCCGCAAGTTCTTTTGACTCACTTTCCTCGAATGTTCTTGTGAATTCTATACTATCACCTTTTTTCTTGCCCAACGCAGTTTCAATAATGTCGGGCGGGAAGATAGTATTCCCCATTTTTGATACGAGTTCCTTAACGTCGGGAACAGCTTCGCCTTCGATGATCTCGCTGTCAACATGATCAAACGAAACGAAATCATCCATTTCGATTTCCTTATCGGCGACTTCGAAAACCGCCTTCTGTTCCCTGAGTTTCTGAGTCATCTCTTCAATATCGGACTCTTCAACGCTGAACGGGATATCGTTCACCGCTATATTTTCATAGGTGAGGTTTTCGATCCTGGGGACTATTTCTACGGTGATGGAGAGGGTTAGGGGGTTGTTCCTCTTGAACTCGAATTCCTCGTCCAGTGTCGGCATTGTCAGAGGGGTTATCTCTGCCTGTTGCAGAGCGATGCGGAGGTGCTCAGGGATTAACTTGTCGAGCGCTTCTGCTTCGATCTCTTTGCCGAAGCGTTTTTCTATGAGGCTTATCGGTGCTTTCCCCGGTCTGAACCCGGGAAGTTTCATCGTCTGTTTTAGTTTATTGAGGGAATTCCCGATCTCATTTTCAATGATGTCCGATGGTATTTCGATCTTCAAACGTTTTTTCGTAGGATTGATATCTTCAACTGATGTAAGCAAATTCTACCTCCTGATTATTTCTTCTAATCTAAACTACCCCTTTCAGCTTTGTCAATTTAACCGTCTTTTCTCATTCACGTCTTTAATAAGGTATAATCTCCTGTGAACCTTTATCTGATTGACGGCAATTCTTATGTTTACCGCGCTTACTATGCCATTAAAACCCTTACGAATTCCAAAGGCTTTCCGACAAATGCCATCTATGGGTTCACCACGATGCTCCTCAAGGTCATCCGTGAGAAAAAACCGGAAGGCCTTCTCGTCTCTTTTGATTCTCCTGTTCCGACTGAGCGCCATAAACTCTATGAAGAATATAAAGCACAGAGGCCGGAAGCGCCCGGCGACCTTGTTGAGCAATTCCCTCATATCAGGAAGGTAATCTCTGCCCTGAATATTCCCATAGTGGAGGTTCCGGGGTATGAGGCAGATGATATACTCGGCACCGTTGCAAAAAAAGCTGCATCGCAGGGTGAGGATGTATTTATTGTTACCGGCGACAAGGATATGCTCCAGTTAGTGGATAAAAAAATAAAAGTCTACGACCCGATGAAAGACAGGGTGCTGGACGAAGGATATGTCAAAGAAAAATTCGGTCTGAGTCCGGAGAGGATTCCGGAGTTTATGGCTCTGGCCGGGGATGCCATAGACAATATCCCAGGCGTGAAAGGTGTCGGTGAGAAAACAGCACGACAACTTCTGACAGAATTCGGGAGCATTGAAGAACTGCTCGGTAATGCAGGACGCATAAAAAAGGAAAAACTCCGGCAGCTTATTTCTGAAAACGCTGATATTATCAGGCTGAGTATGAAACTTGCCACACTCGATATCTCCATGCCGTTGGATCTTGATATCGATATGCTCCGTATGAAAGAACCTGACTGGGATACCCTCTTCTCCCTTTTCAAGGAATACGAATTTGTAAGTCTGATGAAAATGGTTCCTATGGGAAAAAATGTTGATAAACAGTGTGAAACTGTTTTTTCCCCTGAGCAACTCAAACAGATAACATCTTCGATAAGAAATATCTGTGCGTATGATGTCGAAACAACGAGCAGAAACCCGATGAATGCTGCCCTTGTGGGCCTTGCAGTCTGCCCTGAAAAAGGCCGTGCATACTATATCCCTGTTTCCCACACATATACAGACGCTCCTCCACAGGTGCCGCTGAATGATCTTCCCGGGTATTTCAGTAAGACGCTCGGAGACGGTCAACTGCCGAAGACAGGGCATAATTTGAAATATGACATTCTTGTTCTCAAAGAACATGGCCTGGAGGTACAGGGCATCCTGTTTGATACAATGATTGCATCATATCTCCTGAACCCGAACAAACCGAACCACAGCCTGGAAGAGGTGGCACTTGAGTACCTCTCCTCAAGAAAGAAGCCCTTTGCAGAGGTCCTGGGGAAGAGAAAATCATTTGCTGAAGTCCCCATAGAGGAGGCTGCTCCCTATGCCTGTGATGACGCCCTGCTGAGCTTTGAACTTCAGGAGATTCTTTTTGAAAAACTCCGGGAGACTGGACTGGATCGTCTGTATTTCGAGATTGAGATGCCGCTCATCACCGTGCTTGCAGATATGGAAAGAGCAGGGGTCAAAATAGACAATGATAATCTGCATGCCCAGTCGAAAGAGCTCGAAAGAGAACTTGACGGAATAACGCGGCGAATATTTTTTCTTGCCGGTGAAGAGTTTAATATCAATTCACCCAAACAGCTTGCTCATGTACTTTTCGACAATCTGGGATTGCAGCCTGGCAAGAAGACGAAAACCGGCTTCTCTACAGATATGGCGGTGCTCGAAGAACTCGCTCAGGTCTATGAACTTCCCCGGGAAATACTGAACTACCGGAGCCTCAATAAACTCAAAACAACATACATCGATGTTCTGCCGTTGCTTGTCAACCCGAAAACAGGGCGGATCCATACTTCATTCAATCAGGCTGCAACAGCGACTGGAAGATTGAGCAGCAGCGAACCGAATCTCCAGAACATTCCGGTGAAAGGGGAATGGGGACGACGGATACGGGAAGCGTTTATTGCAGATCAGAACTGCTTCCTTCTTTCCGCCGACTACTCGCAGATAGAGTTGCGCATCCTGGCCCACCTCAGCGGGGACACGGGTCTTATCGATGCCTTCACCTCTGATCTTGATATCCATACACAGACAGCCTCTGAATTATTCGGTGTGCAGGATGAAAAGGTGGGAGCTGAGATGAGGAGGATTGCAAAGACCGTGAATTTCGGCGTGATATACGGCATATCCCCCTTCGGTTTATCGGAAACGCTGAGCATATCGAGGGAAGAGGCGAGACAATACATCGAACAGTATTTTGCGAAATATCCCGGGGTCAAACAGTATATAGACAGGACTGTTCAGGATACAAAGCAGAAGGGATATGTTGAAACGCTCTTTGGCAGGAGAAGGGCTGTGCCTGAACTCCACAGTAAAAATATGTCTGTACGGCAGCTGGGTGAACGACTCGCCATCAACTCACCAATCCAGGGCACAGCGGCAGACATTATTAAAATAGCTATGATCCGGGTATGGAAAACGCTGCAGGACTTGGAATTGCAATCAAGAATGACCCTCCAGGTTCATGACGAGCTTCTCTTTGAGGTGCCTGAGTCTGAGTTGAAGACGGTTCAGGATATAGTAAGAAGGGAAATGGAGGGTGTTGTAAGGCTTTCAGTTCCTGTTCGGACTAATATCCGGTGCGGGAAGAATTGGGCAGAGGCGCACTAAAGAAAGTTAAAAGTTAACTGCGAAAAAACTGCATTCTTTCACTTCACTGTTCATTCTCAACTTTTCACTCTCAACTCTTAACTTTTCACTTTTAACTGTTTCATGTACAATATGCCTGTAAGGAGGGGGTATGGCAAAAAAGGTGAGCGGGGCAAAGAGGCCAATTCCTGCAAAGAAAAAAGCAACCGGGAAAAAGATAAAAAAGACCATAAAACTTTCTGAGAAAGCAGAGATAAAAAAGAAACCGATTAAGATAACTGCTGCGAAAAAAACGAAATCCACCTTCTCCAAAGAAAAACCCAAGGCAGAGAAAAAACCGCTTAAAATCAGGAAAACGGTAAAGAAAAAGGAAGTTGCAAAAAAGACTGTCAGGAAGACAGAGAAAAAGCATCCTGTTGAAACTAAAGAGAAGAAGGTTCTGCCGAAAGTTATACGAAGGAAAGAAAAGGCAACAGGCGGGAAAAAACTTGAGAAGAAGAAAAAGCTTCTGACAAAGGCTGTTGAGAAAAAAGAAAAGGGAAAGCCGAAGAGAAAGACAAAGGGCAAAACAGAAGAGACACCCAAAATACCTGTATCCGGGAAAAAGGGGCAAAAGGTCGTAAAGAAGATAAAAGAAAGATCGAAAAAAGTTGTCCTTAAACAAGAAGAACCGGTCGTAAAACCGGGAAGAAAAGCCAGGGAAAAAGCAGAAGTAAAGAAAGTAAAAATCGCTACAAGAAAAGAAGAAAAGGCCCAGCCTGAAAAAGTCGAAAAAATTGTTCGGCAGAAAAAACCGACCGAGGGCAAGGGTAGAGTCGAAAGAGGAAAAATAAAAGAACATGAGGAAGCTCGGGAAGTTAAGAAAACAGAGGGAATAAGCAAAAAGCAGGTGACAAGGTCATTTGAGAAGGCACAAGAAGCAAAAAAAGAACAAAAAACAGACGCAGTCAAAGAAATGAAAGCAGTAAGGGAAGTTAAAGCATTACAGGCAAGATCAGGAACAGAAGAAGTTGAAACAAGAAAAGGAAAGGAAGCGGAATACCCACTTCATCCTGTTCGAGCCGAACAGTATTCTCCGGTTCCTCATGAAATCCTCCCGGCGGAATATGGTGAAAACGAAATCACCATTATGATCGTGGAACCAAGGAAATTGTTCATGTTCTGGGAAGTGAGAGCAAGCACAATGAAGGTCTTCCCGGGTGATCTGCATATCAGGGTATATGATATTACCGATAGTGACGAACAGAGTATTGGAGCACAATTCTATTTTGACGTAGCTGCAGGCGAGAGGATAGGCAGTCTTTACCTCGATGTTTTGCCGGGACGGGAGTATGTTGCAGATATCGGCATTATGTATGAAGATATTTTTATCACTATAGCACGATCAAAAAAGGTGAATACACCACGAGGAACTGTTCTTGACGAAAGTATCCTTCCCTCTGAAATAACTGAAGCAGTGCCGAGAATAGGCTACTGATTCAGGCCTTATGATAGCGGCGCAATATTTAGTTTCAGCGCAACAAATTAATGCGCCTGTCAATTATCAATAAATTATTGATAAAAGCGAGCATTCTTGCATCAATCGATTGCATTCATTTCGTTTTCCACGGATAATATGTATTAATATCAAAAGGTTGTATTTCTGGCATGTCCATTGCTATTTCTGTAAAGATTATAAAGACATGAATTAATAAGCACATAAGGATACAGATATTGAAGATGCTGCTTTGCTTCATATACAATAGCAGCATTCTGTAGGAGGGCAAGTAGTAAAAGGTTCTTATCCACTATATAAAATCTGAAAGGAGGATGTTGTATGAGGAAGGCAGGGGTTTTATTGTTTTCGGTTTTCCTTTTTTGCCTGTGGGCATTGCCGGTTATGGCGGCAGACACTGCAAAAGAGGTTGACCAGTTGAAAAAGGAAGTGCAGAAACTTCTCCAGAGAATAGAGGACCTGGAGAAAAAGCAGTCCGAAACTACAACAAAGGTTGCTGAAGCAGAAAAGAAAGTAGAAAAAGTTGAGAAGAAATCTCTGAAGGACCGCATCGAGTTCGGCGGTGAGGCACGGTTTCGTATCATGTTAGATAACGCTTCTACTGATAAAGGCTTTTATGGTGCCCATCAGCCTACCAGCGATGTAAAATACAGAGATGATACTTCGTTCCCGCTCAGAGTCAGATTGAATGCGCATGCTGAAGTAGTTCAGGATTGGGTTGATTTTTATGCCCGCCTGACAATGAATAAACGCTGGGGCGCGTGGGATTCCTCTGCTACAGATCCGTTCAACAAACCCAACTCATTTGAATCGAGCATAGGCCATGACATGAATGCGCGGTTTGAGCAGGCTTACATGACGATGAAACTGCCATGGATCAACAGCACATGGTACATTGGGCGCCTTCCCGGAATGGATGGAGCGCCGCAGCGGCAGGCGCGCAGCATCTTCCCGAGACCATTCATAGACTCCGAGATTGACGGTACATTGCTCGCGTGGAATGCTCCGGAGACGGCTGTTGACAAGGTGAATCTGCCGTGGACGTCGACGAGGTTGTGGGGAACGCAAAGCGAACCCGGGAAAGCGCCGACACTCAAAACGTATGAGTCGAAGGTGAAAGACAAAACCGGGATTATCCTCGGCTACCTGAAATATGATGAATACAAATTGGTCAATACGGATAACAAGACAGTACAGACAGATGCCGATGCATTCCTTGCACAGGCGCAGGTCAAGGTCGGAAAGGATACCGAGGTAATCTTTAGTGGACTGACCATGCAGGACTGGCATATGCCCAGACCCTCCACAGCAAGTTTTATCCAGGATATTAACTCCGATTATTTATTGACCGGCGCATATGTTGACACTCAGCTCATGGGATTTCAGCTTTATGGCGCCTTCTATTATAGCCATTTCGATATACCGGCCCACAGTTTCAAGCCCGGCGGTGTGACAACTGCTGCAACAGTGAATGTTGATGAGAAAGGATACCCCGGACGTTTGTGGTTTGCAGGGGTTAATACAGGTGATCTGATCAGGCCTGATATGCAACTGACAGTTGAATTCGCTGACGGCAGTGATGCATGGATCAATCCGTTTAACTATCGTGGGTACAGGAGAAAAGGTACCGTGCTATCAATGGCGGGTAACTATTTCTATGACCCTTCCGGAAAAACCAATGTCGGATACTATCCATTCAATGCACAGGTATGGGATATCTATTTTGATTATTATTTCAAACCAAGTGTGCGGTTTCGTTTAGGGTACATAGATCAACTGTATGGCAGACATGACAGAGACCCCGGCGAGCATTTTTCTGCTTTAGGCAGCTCAAAATACACGCATGACTACTGGCCGTATTTTGAGGTGAACCTTAGCTTCTAAGAAGAACATTTATAAACAGTGCAAAGAGAGGCCGTCCTGAGACGGCCTCTCTTTTTGTGCAGACAACAGCCTTTACCGTTCATCTACTTGCAAGCTATTTCTGAAATACATTAGAATCAATTATCGTTGATTTGATTCCTAATGCTCTTTAGTCATAGCTTTCCACAGCGCCGGTGTAGCTCAGAGGCAGAGCAGCTGATTCGTAATCAGCTGGCCGGGGGTTCAACTCCCCCCACCGGCTCCAGAATACTTCTTTATTCAATACCTTAAATGGGGAAAGGCATCTGATCTTGTATCAAAATGATATGAGAAATAATCTAAGATCGTTCTGTCTTTTTTCTTATGTTCTTAGCCTTGATTTTCCTGCCAGTCTTTGTTGCTGTCTTTTTGACAACTGATGTTCTGTTCTTTACTTTTTTTGACAGAGATCTTTCAGTCATTTCCTTTTTTGTCTTATTGGCCTCTCTCTTTTTCGTGTCCATTTTTAAAGAGGTTTTGCGTTTTACAAGAGTTGCAGTAGACTTATGTTTATTCCTCGCAGGTAGTAATTCAACAGGATTGAGTCCGCCAGAGAAATGCGGTTCATCGAATTCAATACCGAAGACTGTTGATAAATCAGTATCCTTTATAATCCGACTGCATTTAATTCCTGGTACACATATTCACCTTTTAATAGGGTTCTTTATTATACCTGACCGATAACGAACACGACTTCAGGGGTTTATATAAGATGAAAATATTTCAGATCACAATTTTATAATCCGCCGTCTTGCAATTATATTTCAATTACAATATAATGTAATTGAAATTATACTTCAGTTACATTGGAGGGCAAGTGAATTTACAGGACTTTAACCCATGGTGGAAGACAGGAAAGGTATCCCCGGAGTTTGCCGGAAGAAAAAGAAAAATATTTGATGAGATCGCCAGGTATATAGACAAACGTCAGATTGTGCTGTTCACAGGGTTAAGAAGGGTCGGCAAGACAACCCTCATGTATCAGATTATAGAAGCGCTTATCAAAAAGGACACAGACCCTTACCACATCCTGTATTTCTCGTTCGACGAGATGAAGTATGACTTGGAAGATATCATGAAACAGTATGAAACGGAAGTACTTCAAAACGATATCTCGAAAAAGAAAGTCTATATGTTCCTCGATGAGATCCAGAAACTCGATGGATGGCCTTCAAAGGTAAAACTCCTCTACGACTCAAATCCGAAACTCAAAATCTTTTTGACAGGCTCGGCACAGATAACCATGTGGCAGGGTACAAGGGAGAGCCTGGCGGGAAGGTTCTTTGATTTTATGATCAAACCTCTGGATTTTGAGGAGTACCTTGATTTCAAAGGAGCGGCGATAGACAAACAGAGGGAGAAGATCTTCGAGAAGGACCTGAAGAGGCATATGGCTGTGTTCCTGAAGACAGGAGGGTTTATCGAGGCTCTTGATATGGATGAGCCTGTGCTCAGGAAGTATCTGAAAGAGAGTCTTCTTGAGAGGGTCATCTTTGTGGATATACTGCAGACCTTCAAGCTGGATTTGCCGGAACTGCTTATGAAATTGCTGATGATCGCTGCTTCACGGCCTGGTTTTTATCTTGATTACAAAAACCTGAGCAATGACCTTAACGTTGACCAGCGGACGATTGCGAATTATATCTCATACCTCGAATACGCCCTTTTCCTACAGAAGTTGTACAATTATTCCCGGAATCTCCTTACCAGCGAGAAAAAGGTAAAGCGACTATATCCTTCTAACACGGCGTTTACTCTGGCGCTGAACCCTCAGGCTGAGCTGCCGTCTATTATGGAGCAGTATTTCATAAACAGCCTTGATGCGAAGTTCTTTCTGAAGACGCCACAGAAGGAGGAGATCGATATTATCTACACCAGTGAAAAGATTCTCCTGCCTATAGAGATTAAGATCAGGACAAAAGTAGGCAGGGACGACATTAAAACACTTTTCAAATTCCTTGAGAGGAATGACCTCGATAGAGCACTGCTTATCACCCTTGATACTGAAAAGAAATTCGAGAAGGATAGCCTTTTAGTCGAGGCAATCCCCTATTGGAAATATTGGAGCATCAGAGAAAGAATAAGCTGAAAAAAGTTATCAGTGTCCACGTGGACATCTTCAGTGCTTTCAATGTATTGAAATAGCTATCTTTATTTCTTGGGCTTCTGCTTCGTAATCAGCAGGTCGTCGGTTCGACTCCCCCCACCGGCTCCAGAAGNACCAAACCGCANAAATCTGNGCGNTTGNAATTATTTCTCTTTACTAATTATTCCTGTTAGTGATAAAATANTATCCGAGTTTCAGAAGTTTTTCTGTCCGTATAAGGTCACAAAGACTTTTAGCTTTGTGGCCTTTTTTGCTTTTAGGGTGCTTCTGAGATTTCAATTCACACATAAGGAGGTACACCAATGGCNAACGGAACAGTGAAGTGGTTCAATGAATCAAAAGGTTTTGGCTTTATAACAAGCGAAGACGGCAGTGATGTATTTGTCCACTATTCTTCCATCCAGAGCAATGGTTTCAAATCCCTTGCCGAGGGTGACAGAGTCAGCTTCGATACCGAAAATGGTCCAAAGGGCCCAAAGGCAGTCAACGTTGTAAAAAACTAGGAAAATGAAAGCCCCCTGTCCCCGCAGGGGGCGTCCTTTCGAGGAGGGTATGAATGGTCAGTAAACCGAAGAATGACGAAAGGGCCGAGAGAAGGCAGCAGAAGATTGACGCAGGTCTTTTATCTGAGCGGTACCCGCATATCTCATCAATCGTAATTACCATGGATTATTATCAGAAGGGTGCAAGCACGGTGTCCATGAAGCGCACAGTGAATTTCTTCCCCGGCAGCAGTGCATATTTTCTCATGGAATGCATGAGAAACGACTGCATTAATGGTGGCTTTGACCTGGAGCCGGTAATTTCCAGGATGGCGAAGGGTTCATCTAAATCAGGAGATGGAGAGCTGACCTGTCCCGGGAATAATGCTTCCGGCCATACCCGTATCAATTACAAGGTTGCAATACAATACAACGATACTTCCCGATAACAAATGGTGCATGGCGACTGTCTCATGTATTGTACACCGATGCATTTTGGGCTAATGAAAATTCTTCAATGCAATCCTGGCACGGTCTTTTGCTATGGCCTCGTTGTCATGTTCTGCAACATACTGCAGCGGAGGGATCGCCAACGGATCACCGATTTGTTCAAGAGCTCCTATAGCGCTCAATCTGATAGCAATGTTTTTGTCACGCAGCACTTCTGTTAAATGCGGTATCGCCCTTGCGTTGCCGATTTTCCCCAATGCCTGTATTGAAGCTTCCCTTGTAAGCAGTTCACCGTCATGTATGCCTTTTACAAGTGCATCAAGTACTTTTTCGTCGTTTTTAAAATTTGCGAGAGCAAAAGCAGTATAGGATTTGATCGAAGGGCATTCCCAATTAAGAAAGGTGTCATTGAAGATAGACAATAAAAGTGTGAGTGTTTTCGGGTTAGCCGTTTCTCCCAATAACTGTATCGCTTTTATCTGGATGGGCCAGTATTCGTTGCGCGTCCCTGCAACCTTCATCAGGAGGTCAACGGTTTGTTCGTCGTTTCTGTTCCTCAGCTTTTCGACCGCAGCAAGACGTACCTGCCAATCCCTGTTTTCAAGTTCTTCTCTTATCTGCTGCAAGTCATCTGACGCATTACTTTTCCCAACAAACAGCAGCACTGACATGAGAAGAAAAAGAGTTAAACGGTACCCCGGCAAGTTCTTACAGCCTGTTTCTCTCATAGGTCTCCTGGTCGTGTATTTTACCGCATACGGTAACTTTTAGTATATTGGACCAACCTTTTATTATGCACACAATGAATATCAATCATAGTGTATGCAGTATTTTTTGCGGATGTTCATTGCTGTGAAAATGATTGATGAGCGGCCTTATGCAGTCAACGATTTTACAAAATTCGTGAATGTGCTGTCTCTTTCCAGAAGCTCTACTCCCCTCCCATTGCGGATTGAGGAGAAAGGGGTCTTTGTTGTGCGGATCACGAGACCTTTTTATTTTTTTAATTTTTTAGCCATGTAGATACGGAGGGGGCATTGACAAAAAAAAAGCTCTCCGAAAAAAACAGAGAATACGCATTTATTCGCATGCTTCTCCAGACATACAAGAAAGGTTTCGAGCCCGATATCCCGTGTTTTGCTCAACTGCTGAAGTCCGGATTTGTAACAGATAAAATCTCTCGGACATTCTAATCCGTTGATGAGTTCCTGTATTTCTTTTTCCCAGCCTTCTTCCAATTTCCGGACTTAGCCTCTCCTGATTAAAAATAATGTATCCTAATCCCGAACAAGTTGTAAAGAGGAAAATAGGACTGAATCTCTTCTCGGTAATGCTGCCCTGTTGAACGTATTTCGTACTCCCATGCTCCTTCTGTACAGCTGAGAGTGAACAGACGGCTTTTCATTGTGATACAATTAAAAGAATGTTCCTTAGAAGAAACAATTGATGGTAAACCATTGCAAGCCCTGATTGAAATACTTGAACGTGTAAAGGCAAAAAAGAGAGATTATGAGCGTTATAGTTTCTCCCAGACCGAACATAACGCTTTGTTAACTTTTTTTGACCTTGCTCAGGAATTCGATGATATCGAAGATTTTTATCACCTGTGCATTGCAATTCCGAAAGGCTTCTTTGGGCTTGAATCACGGCTCTATCTCATAGAGCCAAAATCAAATACCCTGCTGCTTACTGCAAGGACAGAAGATCAGGTATATGAATTGAACACCCCTCCACCTGATACCTTGAAACCTAGTGAAAGCCCTTATTATACTGATAAAGGGAGTCTTGTATTAACTATCCGGGGCAAGAAATTCCTTATTGATCAACTTCCCTTTCAAACGACGGACGATATTCTTGGCCTTCTGGAGCTCTATCCAATGCATGATTATGATATGCATAGTGAACTCCTGTTCGCGAAGTATGCGAACAGAATCGGCTATAACATACATAATAAATTCCTTGCCGTGAAAAACATCGAACACCTGAAGTTTATCAAAAACCTTGTTGCCGACATCGAGCATAATGTGATCGTCCCGAATATGATCTATAAGCTGTTCTTAAGGCGGCTGAGGGGAAAGATCATGAAAAATGTCGAGATCGAAAACCAGTTTTCCGAATACTTCATGCAGAAAGAGGAGCAAACAGCAAAATTTGAGTCCCTTCTCAGGGAATTCAACGAAGTCAACCAGGGGCTGACCGGTGAACTGGAGAATATTGAAAAGCATTACAAAAATATGAGCCTGTTCCTTGAAACCCTCCTGCGGCGCAGCCACTTCGATCATGGCAAGCTGACGCTTCGGACAAAGGCATGCAACATGAAGAGGGATCTGGTGCAGCCACAGTTGGAGCGTTTTATGGAAAGATTTCAGAATGCGGGAATTGCAATCGATGACCGTTTAAGCGGCATTCCCGATGAGGAAATCATCAGTGTCGTGGATATCGGGTTAATGGCACAGGTGTATGCAAACCTCTTTTCGAATGCACTCAAATATACACAGGAAATAGTCACTATAAACGGTGAAAAGAAGAAATATATTGCTTACGGCAGGGAGACGATCAGGAACTTCTTTGGCCTGGGGAAAGACGGCATAAAGTACAATGTCTTCAGCACCGGACCCCATATCCCTCCCGATGAACGGGAAAAAATATTCGAAGAGGGATATCGGAGCGCAGATACACTCAGCAAACCGGGGACAGGACATGGATTGACTTTTATCAAAAATGCGATCGAAATACACGGCGGGGTGGTCGGATGTGAAGCGACGCAGTATGGAAACAATTTCTATTTTATCCTCCCCGGGACAAACTGAAAATATCGTTATTTTTCAGTTTGACTATTTAGAGAAAATAACTATAATTACAGGAGAGAACGGTGAATGTCGAAAGTGTGAAAAAATACCAGTCTGCATATCTTCCCGTTTTCTTCTCCGGTTGATTATAACGATGGATATATCTGAGAACACTTATGAATAATGATATGAATGAAAAGAGACGGTACAGAAGGCTTGCCGTAGAGATTATGGATATCACCGGCAAGATTACTTTTGCTAATACTGTAAAAATACTGAATATCAGTGTCGGCGGAGTACTTTTGAAAGTGGACAGGCAACTCCATATCGATAGAACCTATGAATTGAGACTCGCCGGGAAAGGGAGAATGCTGACAGTCTCTGCCAGGGTTGTCCGGAGCGAACTGGGTGAAAGCATCAGAGATCCAAATGATAATATCATTCCGATTTATTCTGTAGGAATGCAGTTTATCAACATGTCAAGCGAAAAGATGCAGGATATTGCAGAATTTATCAAAGAATTCTATATGGAATATCAAAAAGAAGAGTTTGCACAAACAGAAGACATGACAAAAATAAGCGGAATCAGACTGCACGTAAGGTTTCATATCGACGAACCCGAAAACGCAAGCGTTATGTCTGAAGATAGTTACAAAGCAAAAAAAATCAGTCTTGGCGGCATGCTTGTCGAGGGTGATCATGAACTTTCCATCGAAGACCGGCTCCCTATGGAGATAACCCTTCCTGGTGAGAAAGTAGTAACGTTTCTGGGAAGAATTGCGATGAGTTCACCTGTTTCCGGGACAGAGCCAAGAAAGTATGAAACCGGGATAGAATTTATTGAGATGCCGGAGGAAGACCGGCTGGCATTAAAAGACTTTGTGCAGAAACTGGAAAACAGGTAGCACAAGTATTCTGCACAACAGATCTTTTGCACTTTTGCCTATCGTACTGCTGCATGGTACAATAACTGCCGATGATCCATACCGGAAGCAATCAGGAAACCTTTCTGAACGACGCTCTCAAGACAGTTTTCGGCTTTCAGACATTCCGTCCGAATCAGGGAGCCATCATTCGTAGTATCCTTGCCGGCAGGGATGTCTTTGCCGTGATGCCCACAGGCGGCGGAAAGTCCTTATGCTATCAATTGCCTGCAATGGTGATGCCCAGCACTGCGGTTGTTATCAGTCCGCTCATCTCACTGATGAAAGACCAGGTGGACGCGGCAGTTGAAAACGGGATACCGGCCGCTTTTATGAACAGCTCGATGAGTCCCCATGAGGTATCCGATGTCTATCGCATGTTGCAATACAATAAGATAAAACTGCTCTATATTGCTCCTGAAAGATTTGCGATGCCGCATTTCCTGGAAAGGCTCAAGACTGTTAAAATCTCCCTGTTTGCCATCGACGAGGCCCATTGCATATCAGAGTGGGGACATGATTTCCGTCCGGATTATCTGAGCCTTTCTCTTATTCCGGAGATGTTTCCTGATGCGCCTATTGCCGCTTTTACCGCGACTGCAACCCGGAGAGTTCAGGAAGATATCATTCATAAGATCGGCCTCAGAAAGCCGCATGTAGTGCGCGCATCGTTTAACCGTCCGAACCTCTTCTACGAGGTAAGGGCAAAATCAAAGGTGGATTTGCAGATACTTGAGTTTCTCAGGGACCATCCTGGCGAATCAGGGATTATCTACCGGACAACCCGTGATTCGGTAATGGAGACAGCTGGTTTCCTGAAAACAAAAGGAATAGCGGCGCTGCCTTATCATGCCGGCTTACCAGCAGACGAACGAAAAATAAATCAGGAAGCGTTTAACAAAGATGAAGTGCAGGTGATAGTAGCCACCATTGCCTTCGGTATGGGCATCGATAAATCGAATCTACGGTTTATTCTCCATGCCGACCTCCCGAAAAATATCGAAGGCTATTACCAGGAGACAGGCCGTGCAGGCCGGGACGGAGATCCAGCCCACTGCCTCCTCTTTTTCGGACGGGGCGATATCCCCAAGATCCGCTATTTCATTGACGAGCGAACGGACGAGAAAGAACGGTTTATCGCTATCGAAAAACTGAACCAGATGGTAGGGTTCGCAACACACAACGTCTGCAGAAGAAAACAACTCCTGGGATTTTTCGGGGAAGATTATCCCCATGATAATTGCGGTTCCTGTGATATCTGTTCCGGATCGGTTGAACAGGTCGACATAACCACCGATGCGCAGATACTCCTGTCGGCAATTTCAAGAACCGGCCAACGGTTTGGAACAGGCCATATTATCGATATTGTAACCGGCGCCGATACAAAGCGCATCCGTGAACTTGCACACAAGAGCATCAAAACCTATGGCGCAGGCAAAGGAAGGGATAAAAAATACTGGCGGTCTGTTCTTGATGAACTTATGGCACAGGAAGCGATCATGCAGGAAGGCGATCCGTATCCTGTGATGAAGATCACCCTAAAGGGTTCTGATATTCTGTTTGGCGGGGCAATAATCATGGCGTTGAGGAAAGAGGAGGGAAAGGCAAAGACCGCGAGGCGAAAGGACGACGCTGAGGGATATGACGAAAAACTTTTCGAGAGGCTGCGCGCTGCCAGAAAAAGGATCGCCGAAAAGCTGGAAGTCCCTCCCTTTGTGGTATTTTCAGACAGGACCCTGCATGAAATGTGCAGGCGCTTTCCTTCGACACTCTCTGAAATGAGAAAAATAAACGGTGTTGGTGATGCCAAACTTGAACGATATGGGAGGGATTTTGTCCGGGAGATACAACGCTATCGTGATGAAAACCCCGGGATATCTATTCCGGAGCCGGAGTCAGGGGATTCCGGCGACCCGGTTCTTCCGCAAAAGAAGAAAAAGGGTGAAACAATCGAAGAGACCTATATGTTTTTCAAGGGGGGGATGTCCACTGATGATATTGCTAAACTCCGCGGTCTTGCGCCTTCTACCATAGTTTCCCATCTGGAACGTCTGATCATGGACGGTCGTGATATAGACATGGACCGGCTTGTCGATCGGGGAAAACGACTGAAGATAGAAGCATTTTTCAAATCTATAAAAGGATGGGAACTTAATCCCGTTATGGAATATTTCACCGGCACAGTAAGCTATGAAGAGGCAAGGCTTGTAAGGGCACATCTGCTTCGGAGTAATAAGGCATAACTTGCAAATTTTATTGGTAGGCGATGCTGGTATCGAACCAGCGGCCTCTGCTGTGTGAATGTCGCCTGATTAAGCTCTCACCTTTTATATCCTTTTTTGCCTGTCTACTATACAAANAGNATACAGTCAGACAGATTTAAGTAGATCATAAACACAAATATGCTGATACAGCATACAATGAGTTGTGATAGTTTCGATCTGAAAAGCAATGCAAATAAGATTCTGCTCAATTGAACTTTACACGAACAGCGGCGGCAGGTGGAAGATGCCGATCAAATCCACAATTGTTTAGACAAACATTCTTTCGTGATTGTATTGACTTCTGCTGAATTTCATGATTTGATTGAATGTAACAGTAAGTCAATGCAGACATGAAAAACTGACAGGGTGAAAAGCTGCCATAGTTTTTCTATTCTTGATGCAAAAGACAGGTGAGAAGTCATACGAT